>WASW01038614.1_pt1 | contig 47738 bp, 38 predicted proteins | sample 5698521 | NCBI WGS metagenome assembly WASW01 (sample SAMN11175560, study PRJNA528189) | sponge metagenome | isolation source: marine sponge | host: Leucetta | place: Antarctica: Western Antarctic Peninsula, King George Island | collected 2013-01
GTTGCTTACCGTCACCCTGAGATTCTGGGTTTAATGCCTTTCCATTTTTTTATGGGTTATTTTGCTGAATCGGGTTCTCTTTATTTGTTCTGGATTGCCACGCTCCCTTCGGTCGCTCGCAATGACGTTCGGAGGGATATGTAAATATCTTGTTCATATGCTTGGAAATGTATCTGGGGAAGAGCATCGACCCATTGACCTTGCACCACCCCTTACAGGGGAGAAAGTATTTATGAACCTATAGTAAAAGACTCAATCGCATTTGTCAGCTTGATGTGTACCGACTAATTGGCCCTACACCAAGTAGTAGTGGTTGCTATTAGAGTGAAGAATTTGGTATATTTTACTATTCCAGAATGTATTTAATTACCCTTATTTGTCAGGAGAGATGACAATGTCCAACTCTGCCGCAACATTGAAAGAAGCTGTTGAATTTGAAAAGAAAGCCCTTGAAAAATATCAGGAAGCCGCTGCAATGGTAAACCATCAGGAAACTAAGGATACCTTGCAGAAGTTAACCACCGAAAAACAGCAGACGATCGAATCAATGCATTGGATCATCATGGCAGAAGCCGGTAAGATCGAAACGGAAAAGCCCGTTGCACAGGCTGAAGGTGAAGAACCAAAAAGTGGTGCGAGCAAATGTCCATTCTCCGGCGCTCTCTCCGAAATGGGTATCGATATCACCAAAATGTCTAAAGAAGAAGCTATGGAAAAAATGGGCGATATGTCAAAAATATTTCCAGAAAGCTCTGATTCCTAAATTCCACGCCTGTTGAAAAATCTTGACGGCTATCCCCTTAACATACTTAAATAGGCGTTAATATGATGGCAGAATGTGGAAGAAGCTCTGGGGTAGAATATTGTCAGCGTGCTTGATGATGTGCGACTGGTTTGGGTGGGACGTTAAACCCTTTCTTGTCCCTGTCTTAACTTTGGGATTGGGACGTTTCTATACAGTCCGTATTCAGGTTGGAAGGCCGTCATAAGCAAGTAGGAATCGTGGCTTTTCTACAACGTTGCTACGATGTTGGCGTTCACGGTTATATTGTTCATTTACAACTTTATCGTTTACCCTTACTGTCAGAAAATTGTGGCTTATGGAATTTCCCCGCCTGAAAAAGCAGACTTTGGCGCATGGAGAAACGTGACAAAATTTTGCTTGAGGTCTGTGGCATGTCTGTGGGTGGGTTTTGTACCTCACAACCCGGTTAAAGATCAGCTAGTATTTGGTATATTGGCTGAATTCAAGAACGCAATAAAAAATGGTGATCTAGAATGCAGCTGGAAGACTGTTCGCAGTTTCCAACACACTATCGAAATCTTATATGCAAAAACCAGAACCATAACCGATGAAAGATCGCCGAGCACCAATCAATTTATTTCAACAGTAGCTTTAGCCCTGTATGCTAAAAATACCGCTCTGCCAATCCCTGAATTTCTTAGTCATGTAGATATTCGAGAGGTAAAAGAGGCCGCATTATGACACAGCCTAACTGGACCAATCGGACTCTTTGGACGGGGGATAACCTCGATATCATGCGGGGCATGAACTCCGAGTCAGTTGACCTGATCTACCTCGACCCGCCATTTAATTCTAATCGCAACTACGCCGCACCTATAGGGTCGGAAGCTGCGGGTGTGGCCTTTAAGGACACCTGGACATTAAGCGATGTGGATGAAGCGTGGCATGGGGAGATTGCTGATCGCGACCCATCGCTCTACGCCATCATCAATGCCGCCGGGCACGCCCACGGCAAAGGCATGAAGTCCTATCTGATTATGATGGCCGTCCGGCTGATGGAAATGCAGCGGCTTCTAAAGGACACAGGCAGTATCTACCTGCACTGCGACCCTACGGCCAGTCACTACCTGAAACTGCTCATGGATGCTGTGTTTGGAGTGAGGAATTTCAGGAATGAGATTGTCTGGTGCTATCGTGGGGGAGGATCTCCAAAAAGGGATTTTGGGCATCGCCATGATGTGATTCTTCGATACTCAAAAACAAGGAGTTATGAGTTTTCTGCCGATGCTGTACGAATCCCATACCAAGCCGAGGGTATCGGGCGCACCGATGATGCAATGTGGGGCAAGCATAAAGGGGTCAATAAAATTTACAAGCCACATCCTTTGGGAAAGGTTCCCGAGGATTGGTGGCCCATGAATATCTTGAATGCAAATGATCCTGAGCGTGTTGGCTACCCCACACAAAAGCCTCTCACACTGCTAGACCGCATCATCAAAGCCAGTTCAAACGAAGACGATATTATTCTGGACCCGTTCGCTGGTTGTGCAACAGCCTGCGTTGCCGCTGAACGTCTGCAACGGCAATGGGTGGGAATTGACCTGTCGCCGCTGACTGCGAAGTTGGTGAAGTCCCGCCTGCAAAAAGAAATGGGGTTGTTCTACGATGTTCACCATCGCACCGACATGCCAAGCCGAACGGACTTGGGTGAACTGCCCAACTACCGGACACACAAGCACACACTCTACGGCAAGCAAGAGGGCGTATGCGTGGGTTGTTGCATCATGTTTCCGTTCCGCAACATGACAATCGATCACGTCATCCCGCAATCGAAGGGTGGGAACGACCACAAGGACAATCTGCAACTGCTATGCGGTGCCTGCAATTCCATGAAGGGCAACCGACCACAGGAAGACTTTATCGCAAAATTGAAGACAGGGGGATTGAGGTAATGAACAAGATCACATCACAAGTATGTCAGGAGGATAAATGCCAAAATCTTTATTGATTGAGTGTCCATCTTGCGGAATTGAAAACCTTTTAGCCGATATAGTCCCAGGGGTTCCCGCTATATGCAATCAGTGCAGGGAAGCTCTATTGGGACCGAACTTGGTCGAATCTCATACAGGCCACAGTTGCAATATTTGCGACATGGCCTTTGTGCTAAAAAAAGAAACCGGGTTTGCGGTCGGGGAATCAGAATGCCAATGTGGCAGTAAAGATTTCAGTCCTTTGGAATTAAACCTGTTTGTGAGCGACCTTCAATCAACCATTGAAGCCCAAGATTCGAATGATGGCGATAGTGATGATTTCGACTGGTGTCGCCCAAGCTCGGACGATTCCTCTGAAGGTGATTACAACAATGTCTTCGATGATGACCCAGGGTTTTCCAAATAGATAGAATTATTTCAACTCGCTCCTTCTGCTCCCATCCCGATAAAAGATATACTGTATAAAGCTAATTATTCCCAGAAAATCGGTTTTTTAAATTTATTTCACTCCACTCAAGAAGATGTAGCTGATACCTGCAAACCGTTTGATTCAGACTGGTTCGCAGACATTCAGAATTTTCTTCTGAATTCAGTTCCTGAGAAATCAGGTTGTGTCGGCATGGTGGTTTTTGAAGGTCAAAATGCCGAAGGGGGAAACTGCTTTTTCATCAAGCTTCGACGAGCGGTCAAGTTTTCTGGAATCGACCCGCGCATTGCAGAAGATAAATTAAAGGAATTATTCGGTGATCTTTATATGGGCGGTGGCGGTCATGCAGGCGCCGCATCTTTTAGAATCCACCCTCTGGACGAAAAAGAATTTCTGGAAAAAATTGAAAAGGTATGCGATTTTTTCAATGCAGGCCTACTGGCATCCACCGACAAATAGAATAAGTTACCCCTACTTAGCTCGACCCTTGCAACACCTTTTTATAAATTGAGAACGTTTTTTCGGTCATAATATCCAAGGAAAACTGATCTCGAATTCTCGCCTTACCGTTTTGTTGCATTGCTTGCCGTTCCTCTGGGCCAAGCTCCAATAAAGTCAAAATACCGTGAGCAAGGGTTCTTGCCGAATTAACAGGAACCAGTATCCCTTCGACAGACTTTCTAATGATATCGTTGTTACCCGGGATATCCGTTGCCATCACCGGTTTCCCGACCGCCAAAGCTTCCAGTAAATTATAAGGAAGCCCCTCACTCCGGGAAGGGGAAATATAAAAATCTATACTTTTTAATATCTCCAGCGCATCTTCCCGAACCCCTAAAATTTTTACCGCATCATCTAATCCATTCTCGTGGATATACTGCTTTATCGTTTTAATATATTTTTCATGTTCACCAGGGCAATCGCCAATGACAAGCAATCGAATGCAGGGAGCCGTTTTAACCGCCTCGACAAACCCTTCCAGCAGTGTATCCAGTCCTTTTTCTGGTGAAACTCTTGATAGCGTGCCGAAAACTTTTATATTTTCACGAGGCCCCAGCTTCAATGAAGCTAGCGCCTCTTCTGCCAAGGGTAGTGCTTGAATCGAGTCCAGATCAATACCATTATTAACAACACTGGAATTCGAATCATTCAGAAATATTAAAACTTTTGCTTTATTTTTTTCTCCGTTGCCAACAAAAATGTGGTGCTGGGTCAACAATGTCAGAACATTTTCTACAAACAGATAAAACCATTTTTGAATAACAGGAAGAAGTTTGTGCTGAAAACCGTGAAAAGTGTGTACCACAGGAATTCCGAGCACCCAACCGAGCAACCTGCCATAAAGACCGGGACCTTTCCCATGAGTATGAATCAAATCCGGTTTCTCTCTCCGCAAAATGTTCAACAATTTGAAGAAAGTAGACAAAGACAGTTTTCTCAAGACCAGATCATAAGGAGCAATTCCCAAGGCGATCAACTTATTCCAGTAGGAACCATCGTTGTGGGTACAAACCATGATATCCCATTCCTTGCGATCCATTTTTTCCAGCAAGCTGTATATATGTCTGGGGCCTCCCCCGGGTGCGGTGGTACCGCTGATGATAGCTAATTTCATGGTCGAGGCTGGGTGGTTAGCGGAAGATGATTAAATAATACGATATTCCCGAACCTTGAGGAACTTTATTTTTTGCCCTTACAAGGCAGAGATGGCTATGCGGTAATTTGCAGATCAAAATTATAAAGCGATAATTTTCTCGTCAATAGTGTGCGACACCACACCGCACACTACATCGGATTAAAGTTTGCCAACCTGCAATCGCATCGTCTGATTGTCAGGCGCGACCTGTTAGCTTTACGCCGAGTCGGCTTCAAGATCGCTATGGGACAGGAGGTTTTCGTCCTCAATGGAGAGAGCGATGTTCGGGTCGGATTTAAAACTATCGTTGATCGCACTCAACAAAGTGGATGCTTCTGAATAAAAAGATTGTTTATTCGCCCCATCGACTTTTCGCAACGAAAGGTCTTCGTACAAAGCGACCATATTTGCCGAACGTGAAATGGACTCCCTTACTTTCGTGAAGGGGATATTGCGTTTTTTACTTTCAATCGCAAGCTCTGCATATTTTATCCATAAATCAATATCACCCGCAGCATCGCCAAGCTCAATATAGTTTTGTCGCATTTTTTCTTTTCCAAACTTTTGCAACTCCTCCACTTTTTTTCTTCCCCAACCGCTCAACAGCATCCCTTTAGTTGCCCGACAAAGATGTTTCAGTGAATGCACCAGTCGATTCATCTGACTGTCGAGTTGCATACCATAATTGGTATATTCTTTAATCTCCATAACACTTTCAAAAATATGCCAAACACCACCGCGCTCTTGAACGGCAGTTCGTCTCTTATCCAGTGCGTTGGCCTGAGCAAGACAATCTTGTTCATTTTTCACTTCAGGAGTTGAAGTCGATATAGTTTTAAGTTTTTTTGCCAGCGATGTATCAACCGGAAGAGCAGGCAAAGTTTTATTTGAAGATTCAGATATCTGGGCGCTGGATTTCGTCAACGTTTCTTTGCGTACCCAGGTATTTTCTTTAAATGGCATTTGCAACGGGGCTTCCTCAATAGGTTCAGCGGAACACCCTGAAACAAAAATTCCCGTCAACACGACACATAAAATAATTTGTAAACCCCTTATTTTAAACATTTTGGTCTCTCATTAATTTTGGGAAAATAGTCCACCTTTATACACTAAATTTTTGCCCCTTGCATGAAAATGATAATGACCAAATTTCTGCCAAATCTACCGTCAAAATGGCTGAGCTCGACAAAAATTCGACGCTTTTTAAATGAATATGAGTCGAGGCATTAAACCATCAAAAAACCACAATCACATAAACCCCCATATTTAAAGGAAGCTCAATCGTTTTCAATAGCCCTGCGGTAACGGGCGAGCGCCATCAAAGGGAAAAAGTGCTGGTACATATGGTACTTGATGAAGAAATGCACGGGAAACCCTGTCCCGGTAAATTCATCTTCCGACCAAGTTCCTTGATCGTTTTGATTGTGCATCAAAAATTCTATCCCGCATTTTACAGCATCTCCTTTAGCTTCGCCACCTGCAACCAGTGCCAGCAATGCCCACGCCGTTTGCGAAGCCGTGCTTGTGCCGCGTCCGCGCAAGCTGGGTTCTTTGTAGTTCTGGCAGGTTTCGCCCCAACCCCCATCTTCATTCTGATGCGTCTCCAGCCATTGAATGGCTTTGCGGCTAAAAGGTTGACTCATGTCTTCACCCATCGCCGATAATCCGGTCATAGCCAGAAACGTTCCATAAACATAATTCACTCCCCAACGACCAAACCAACAACCATCAAGTTCCTGCCCCTCCTTAACAAACTTTAAGGCGCGTGCAACTTGCGGGTGCTCTCTTTTGAATCCCCATTGCGACAGCATCCATAGAATACGGCTGGACACATCAACAGTAGGTGGGTCGAGTAAGGCCTTATGGTCAGCGAAAGGAATTTCGTTTAAAATTTCTTTATCATTGTCAACATCAAAAGCCCCCCATCCGCCATTTTTACTTTGCATATTGAGCAACCAGCTCAAAGCTCTTTGGCATTCATTCAGCTTCCAGCGGATGTCGGGAACCGCTATCCGATTCAGAGCCAACAAAATTTCTGCGGTGTCGTCTGTGTCAGGATACAACTCGTTATAAAATTCAAACGCCCAGCCACCTGGTTCTGCATGTGGCTTTTTAATCTGCCAGTCGCCACGCTTGACCACTTGTTTGGAGAGAATCCATTCCGCAGATTTTATGAGCGCAGGGTGATCCGTTGGCACTCCCGAATCCATCAACGCATTCAAACAGATTGCCGTATCCCACAGCGGTGAGACACAAGCCTGCATCCATAGTCGGTCCTCTTTTTCCAGAAGAAAACGCTCAACCGCTTCCATCCCTTTAACACAAGCAGGATGATCTTTGGGATAGCCCATCAGATGCAATGCCAACAGGGAGTTGAGCATGGCAGGCTGAATTCCAGCCCAGTCGCCTTCCTCTTCCTGATGTTCCAGTGTCCATTTTTCTACTGCACGCAGAGCCGTTTTACGACAAGGCTTCCAAGGGAACTTACCAATGAGTTTGATGATTCGGTCGAGATAGATAAACGTGTTTCTCCAACTCGTGAACGGCAGGCCGCTCGGTTTGAAATCGAGATCGTTGTCGTTTTCCGTGAACAGTTCCTGAACATCCCGACCGGCAGGTAAAGAATGTATTGGCTCCAGAGAACGCACCGCAGAGAGCGGCACAACGGTGCCACGTGACCAACTGGAAATTTCGTAGATATTAAAAAAGAATCCATTCGGTAATAAAATAATTTCCATCGGGATGGCGGGGCAAACATCCCATGATACCTGCCCGAACATGGCGAGAAACATTTTTGTGAAGACGCGAGTCTTTTTTATGCCGCCGTTTTTTCGGATGGCATTCCTTGCACGCACCATTTCTTCCCGGTCGGCTGGCACTCCTGCCATTTTTAGTGCCATATAAGATTCAACCGTGGAGTTGATGTCGCACAGTCCGCCATGAAAAAGTGGCCAGCTCCCATCTTCGCGTTGCATATAAAGCAGATAATTGACTATTTTTTGCTGGCGTTCGCTATCTAGCCGGTCCGTGAAATGCATGAAGAAAATCAATTCCGCAGAAATGGTTACATTGGCTTCCAGCTCATCCACCCAATAGCCCTTTTCATTCTGACGGGATAGCAAGTATTCCCGTGACCTTTCGATAGAACGGTGCAACATATCCTCATTTACAGACACTCCATCAGGTGACACAGAGGGTTCTTCCATTTCCGCAACTTTTTCCATATTTTCCATGCAGTTAGCTGATATTCGCAAAAATTCTTAGAGACGACTAAATTAACCCATTTCAGGATATAAAGCAAAACTCCCCATAGTAGAAGTACCGAACAAAACTCATTGACAATATTACAAATCTCTTTTAATATAGCCTGTTTACGACATATAAAATTTAATATCAAACAGAACCGGAAATAATGAAGACAACTTTTTTTGCAAAACTTGGCGAAATCGAGAAAAAATGGGTGATCATTGACGCAACAGATAAAGCCGTCGGGCGCATCGCCAGTAAAGCCGCATCGATCATTCGCGGAAAAACAAAACCTACTTTTACCCCGCATACGGATACTGGGGATAATGTCATTATCATCAATGCAGCCAAGGTTAAGTTAACCGGAAAAAAATGGGACGACAAAATCTATTACCACCATACCGGTTGGCCGGGAGGGATCAAATCCATTACCGCTAAAGAAGTTTTGGACAAAAAACCTTCGGACTTGTTGCAAAAAGCCATTCGCGGAATGTTGCCCAAAAACAGATTGGGCCGCACCCTGAACAATAATTATCGAATATACGACACGGATCAGCATCCTCACGCGGGACAGAATCCCGAAACCGTAGTTATTTAATTCCCCTTAAAGAAAAAGACGGAGAGTAAAAAATATTATGGACGGCACCATCGAACGATTTTATGCAACAGGAAAACGAAAAGAATCCATCGCAAAAGTATGGGTTCAAGCTGGCAATGGCAAAATCACGGTTAATAACAAATCCTTGAAAGAATATTTTTGTCGCGAAAGCCTGGAATGTATTATCAAGCATCCGCTGATAACAACCGAAACCCTTGAGTCCGTTGATATCAAAGCAACGGTTAAAGGAGGCGGGCTTTCGGGTCAGTCTGGTGCTTTACGTCTGGGAATTTCCAGGGCTCTTATTTTGACTAATGCCGACCTGCGAGCGCCTCTCAAAAAAGCAGGATTCCTCACCCGAGATTCCAGAGCGGTGGAAAGAAAAAAATACGGGCAACCTGGCGCACGTAAAAAATTCCAGTTCTCCAAGAGATAAACGGCAACTCCTCTTCGTCTTCCAATTCGTCTATGAGCTTTGCCATCTGGCAAAGCTTTTCGCGAAAAAGACACCTCTTTTTCTCAACAATCAAGTAAAATCCAAAGAACGACCTCGTAGCAAGTAAACGAGATATTTGAATAAAGCACTATTAAAAAAGTGATCAGGCGCGGAGAATAAAGCCCACTTGTAGAAGTGAAGCGAAATTCGCAGGAGTCTTTTATTATGATAAAAGTCGGCATTGCCGGAGCCAGCGGGTACACCGGACTTGAGTTGATACGCCTTTTGGTGAATCACCCTGAAGTCGAGTTGACCGTTTTGACTTCCGAGACCTATAAAGGAAAATCGATTGCCAATGTTTTTCCATCATTGAATGGAATCATCGACATTGAATTGCAACCTTTCGATAGTGAAATTTTAAAAGCCTGCGATGTGGTTTTCCTGGCGTTGCCCCACACCACCGCAATGGATAAACTGCCGCAATTAATCGAGTCTGACTGCAAGGTCATTGACCTGAGTGCCGACTATCGATTGAAAGATGCTGATGCTTACCCGGAATGGTACTCGCTGACTCACACGCATCCCGAATTGTTGTCAAAAATCGTATACGGTCTTCCCGAGTTGCATCGCGAAAAAATAAAAAGTGCACAGGCAGTCGCCAACCCGGGCTGTTATCCCACCAGTGTTATTCTGGCTTTGGCTCCCTTGATGAAAACCGATTGGGTAAATTTGGACAGCATTATTTCTGATAGCAAATCAGGAGTTTCCGGTGCGGGACGCAAGCCTTCCATGTCCAGCCAGTTTTCGGAAGCAAACGAAGGGGTAAGCCCTTATGGTTTGGCAGGTCATCGCCACACACCCGAAATGGAACAGGAGCTTTCCAGCTTGGCAGGCAAACTTGTTAAAATTAGTTTTTCTCCGCATCTCATTCCTATGAGCCGCGGAATGCTGAGCACGATTTACATCGACCTGAAAAAAAAGTTAAGTGATGATGACCTGATCGAACATTATCAAAAATTTTACAACGATGAATATTTCGTTCGCGTTTTGGGCAAAGACCGGTTTGCCAACACTCACTCTGTCGCTGGCTCCAACTTTTGCGACATCGGAATCAAGGTGGATGCACGAGTAGATCGACTCGTCATCACCAGTGCCCTGGACAACCTTGTCAAAGGTGCTTCGGGACAAGCCATTCAAAATATGAACATCATGCTTGGCTTTGAAGAAAAAATGTCACTTCAATCACCAGCAATTTTTCCTTAGAAGGCCATGAAAATATTAAAAAACCGCAACCCCGCCGTGCCGGGATTCAAAGCTGCTGGACTGGACTGCGGAATAAAAGATAATCGCATCAAAGACCTGGCGCTCATTGTTTCAGAGTCCCCCGCAACCGCCGCCGCTGTCTTTACCAAAAACCGGGTGGTGTCGCCGGGTGTGACTTGGAGCCGTCGCGCGCTGGCCAAGTCGGGTCGCTGCCGCGCCGTTATCGTCAACAGTGGGAATGCCAATGCGGTAACCGGTTCAAAAGGATTAAAAGATTGCGATGCGATCACAAAAAAGGTTGCAGGGGAACTTGGCATACCACAAAAGGAAGTTTTCATTGCTTCCACCGGAATTATTGGCGTGCCACTTCCTTCCCATAAAATTTTACAGTCCACTCCTAAACTGGTTTCGAGTTTAGGAGGAAAAACTAAAAACTGGACCGATGCATCCGAAGCCATCATGACCACCGATCTAGTCTCCAAATCAGATCGGATAAGTTACTCCTATAAAGGGAAGCGCATCGTCATTGGTGGAATTACCAAAGGGTCTGGAATGATCCATCCCAATATGGCCACCATGCTCGGGTTTGTGTTTACCGATGCAGTCGTCGATTCAAAAACCCTTAAAATGGCTTTGACAGAAGCCGCAGACCGCTCCTTCAATCGCATAACGGTTGATGGAGACAATAGCACCAACGACTGTGTTGCCATACTTGCTAATGGCAAGGCGAAAAATTCTGCTATAAAACCTGGCACACCGGGCTATCGGGAATTCTTAAAAGCCTTGACGAAACTATGTAAAAACCTGGCATCGAAAATTGTTCTCGATGGAGAAGGCGCGACCAAGTTTGTCACAGTCCGAGCTCAAGGAGGAAAGACACGCAAGCAGGCTTATCTCATTGCGAATTCTGTCGCCACATCTTCTCTTGTCAAAACTGCGTTATTTGGAGAGGACCCAAACTGGGGACGGATTTTTTGCGCCGTGGGAAATGCGGGGGCAGTCTTTGATCCTGACAAGGTTGATATTTCGTTAAATAAAAATCGGCTTTTAAAAAATGGCACCCCGACAAATCTGCCACCGCAAAAGCTGGTCAAAGCCATGCAACAACATGAAATTAATATCATCATTGATTTAAAATGTGGCAAAGAGTGGGAAGAAGTTTTAACCTGCGATCTGTCCTACGATTATGTAAAAATAAACGCTGAATATACGACTTAACTTTCTAAATTCAACCTCCATTATATTTTTTTAAAAATGGCATTACTACCCATAAAAAATTGTCTCGATCCGGTCTTAAGAAAACAATGCAAGATCATTAAAAATATTGACGGAGAGCTGGTTACTCTCTCGGAAGATATGATCGAAACCGCTCTTGCTGCTCCGGGAGTTGGCCTGGCAGCAAATCAGATTGGAGTTCCCTGGCGATTGTTTGTCGTTAATATGGGAGTCGAAACAGATAAAGACAATCTAATCACTCTCATCAATCCGGAAATCACAGCGATGGAAGGAAGTGAAACTGGCGAGGAAGGCTGTCTCAGCATTCCTAATGTGTTTGCCGAGGTGAATCGCGCAACCCAAATAGAAATAAAAGCCATTGATCTGAAGGGTAACGATATTCGCTTTGAAGCAAAGGGATACCTGGCCCGTGCTTTGCAACACGAAATGGATCATTTAAACGGTGTTTTATTTTGGGACAACCTGGGAAAAGTAAAACGGGATATCCTGAAACGAAAATTCAAGAAGAAACTTAAAGAGCAGGATGCATGAACATCGTTTTTATGGGAACTCCTGAGTTCGCACTTCCGACCTTAAAAAAAATCCATAACTCTTCCCATTGCATTTTATCGGTGATAACTCAACCCGACAGGCCCAAAGGCCGAGGACAAAAACAGGTCGATTCCCCTATAAAAAAATTCGCGTTGGAAAACAACCTTTCTGTACTGCAACCTGCAACAGTCAATACGCAAGAATTTATCGCATCACTTTTAGAAAATCGCCCCGACTATATTATCGTTGCAGCGTTTGGCCAGATTCTTAGTGAAGCTCTTCTTAAAGTACCCAAACAATTTTGCATCAATCTGCACTCTTCGCTGTTACCAAAATACCGGGGAGCGGCTCCCATCAACCGCGCTATCCTCAATGGAGACACTCGTTCGGGAGTCACCACTATGATTATGGATAAAGGAATGGACACGGGAGATATATTACTGGTCGATGAAACACCCATCAAAAAAAACGACGATGCGCAATCCCTTCACGACAAGTTGTCAGAACAGGGTGGAGAGCTGGTTCTTGAAACTCTTTCCCGGTTGCAAAAAAATGATCTTCTGCCAACATCTCAAAACCCTGACCTTGCCAGCTATGCTCCTAAACTAAAAAAGGAGGAAAGCCTTATCGATTGGGAAATGGATGCCGAAAATATCTTTAACAAAATTCGAGGTCTGAGTCCATGGCCAGGAACGCATACTTTGTATAACGGCAAAAGACTTGCTATCTTAAAGGGCGAGATCGTTCAGGGAGAGTCTTCAGATCGTCCCGGTCATGTGGCACGCATCACCGACTCCGGCATTGAAGTCGGCACAGGTAGAAACCGATTAAAAATAACAGAACTTAAACCCGAAGGAAAAAAAGCAATGCCTGTAAAAAGTTTTCTATCGGGTTATAAAATCAATTGCGATGACATATTCGAATAGATTTTAATTTTCCAAAAATTCACAAGGTCGATATGCCAAGAACTTTGGTTACAGGTGGTGCAGGATTTCTAGGATCGCATTTATGTGAATATTTGGTGAACAAAGGACATGAAGTGGTCTGTATGGATAATTTGATCACGGGGTCCAAGCAAAACATATCTGGAATAAAAAGTGGGAATTTTCATTTCGTTAATCACAATGTATCCGAATTTATTGATGTGGATGGAGACCTGGATTACATTCTTCATTTTGCATCCCCTGCCAGCCCTATCGATTACCTGGAGCTGCCGATACAGACTTTAAAAGTCGGGGCGTTGGGAACCCATAATGCGCTGGGCGTTGCTAAAGCTAAAAATGCCACTTTTCTTCTGGCTTCAACTTCTGAAGTATACGGAGATCCCTTGGTTCATCCTCAGCCCGAGGAATATTGGGGCAATGTTAATCCGATTGGACCACGAGGCGTTTATGATGAAGCAAAAAGATTTGCAGAAGCCATTACCATGGCCTACCACAGGACGCATGGTGTCAATACCAAGATCGTCCGTATTTTTAATACTTACGGACCAAGGATGCGCATCAAAAATGGTCGTGCAATACCCAACTTTCTCAAGCAAGCCCTTACTGGCGAAGACCTGACTATTTACGGAAATGGCTCGCAAACGCGTAGCTTCTGCTATGTCACTGATCTGGTTGAAGGCGTTTATCGTTTATTGATGTCTGACCAACACGAGCCCGTGAATATTGGTAATCCCATTGAAATGACGATCCAACAAATGGCGGATAAAATTTTGCAAGCAACCCAAAGCAAGAGTAAAATCGTACAAGTTCCTTTACCTGAAGATGATCCTAAAATGCGGCAACCCAATATAACTCTTGCAAAAAAATTGCTCGATTGGGAACCGAAAGTTAGTTTGGATGAAGGTCTGGCATCTACATTGGAATACTTTAAGCAACAGATCAATTCTTCCTGAAATGATATGCCCGGCAAAAACTCAACTTCCATCAAAGATTGGCCAGAAGACGAACGACCGCGCGAGCGACTGATAAAATATGGTAGCAGTAGTATGTCCGATGCACATTTGCTCGGAATTCTGATAGGGTCTGGCGACCGATGTACAAGAAAAAATGCGGTGGACTTGAGTCGCGACCTGCTAAACAAATTTGGAACCCTGGAAAATATTGATCAGGCCTCCATCACCGAAATTTGTCAGATCAAAGGGATAGGTCCAGCAAAAGCCGCGCAAATAAAAGCGGCCCTGGAAGTTGGCAAGCGGATGGTCGCAAAAACTTCGGGGAAAAAGATAAAGATGAAATCCAGTCGGGTTTTCTTTGAACATTTTTCACCCTTTTTGAAAAATCTGAAAAAGGAAATAGTAAAAATCGTACTTCTTGATCCCAAACTTCAATTTATAAAAGAAATAACCATTTCCGAAGGTAGCCTGAATGCGAGTATCGTTCACCCCAGGGAAGTTATGATTCCGGCAATTAAAGAATCCGCCGCATCGTTCGCGCTGATTCACAATCATCCTAGCGGAGACCCGACACCAAGCCAACAAGATTTGGAGATCACCCACAGGCTCAGTAAAACAGGAAAAATAATTGGAATAAATATGGTCGACCATATTATCATCGGGGGCAACGATTTCTTCAGCTTTGCAGATGAAGGGCTTCTATAAAATCCTTAACTTTTGAAATAAAAAAATGGAACGTGTAAAAAATATTCTTAATATCAGTGCTGACTTGAAAAAAAAAGTAGCTCAAACGCTTTCTTCTGAAATATTGGATGCCGCACAGCAAATCAAAAGCAGAATCGAAGCAGGAGGTAAATTGTTGTTGATGGGCAATGGTGGAAGCGCAGGAGATGCCCAACACATTGCCGCTGAATTGGTCGGACGGTTTAAAAAGGAAAGAAAAGCCATGCCCGCGCTCGCCTTAACTGTCGATACCTCTTCTTTGACAGCACTTGGAAACGATTATGGATTCGATATTATTTTTGAGCGGCAGGTTGAAGCTCATGCAAATAAAAACGATGCGGTCATTGGTATCAGCACCAGCGGAAACTCTGAAAATGTGCTTCGGGCTGTCAATAAGGCCAACACTATCGGCGCATACACCATTGGACTTCTTGGAAACGATGGCGGAAAATTAAAAGATGCTGTGAACCTTCCTATCATTATTCCTTCAAACGATACGGCTCGAATTCAGGAGGTTCATATCACCATCGGCCATATCATCTGTGAAATTATAGAAGAAGACTTATAAATGAAAGAACGATTTAAATTTTTCTTTGAGCAACAAGACCGGCCAAAAGTTTTAGTGATCGGCGATCTTATACTAGATGAATACATCTGGGGTGGGATAAACCGAATTTCCCCTGAAGCACCGGTTCCTATTCTGGAAACTCGTTCGGAAACCCTTGCTCTAGGTGGAGCTGCGAATGTTGCCAACAATCTGGTTGCTTTGGGATGCCAAGTTCACCTTTGTGGAGCCATCGGCCAGGATGAAAAAGGCGATAAGCTTTTACAAACCATTCATAACCGTTCCATCCAAACAGAGGGAATATTTCGTTTTGTACACCGACCTACCACTTCGAAAATGCGCATCATTGCACACAACCAACAGGTTCTTCGAATAGATAAGGAAGATAACCGACCTATTACCGAAGAAACTGAAAAAAAACTCATCCAATATATAAACCAAACGCTTCCTGGCGTGGATGGTGTGGTTTGCTCTGATTATAAAAAAGGAATACTTACTGAAAAAGTCATACACGCAATCATGCATCGGGCAAAGAAATCTAAAAAACACGTCATCGTAGACCCTAAAAGCTCAGACTTCTCACTTTATAAAGATGCTACCGTCATCACTCCAAATTTAAAGGAAGTTTCTCAGTCCGCACCGATCAAAATTACGGATAAAGAAAGCCTCAACCGGGCAGCTGAATATCTATTGAATCTGACACGCGCCAAAGCCATTCTCATCACTCAGGGAAAGGACGGCATGACGCTTTTCCAAAATAAGGAAAAACCTGTTTCCATCCCCACAGAAGCAAAAGAAGTTTTTGATGTTACTGGCGCAGGTGATACCGTTATAAGTGTGTTTAGCATGGCTGTGTTTATGGGATTCGATTTTAAAGAAGCCGCATGGCTTTCCAATATGGCCGCCAGCATCGTGGTCGGAAAAGTGGGAACCGCCATCGTCACCTTAAACGAAATAAACGAATTTCTTCACGAAGAAATGCTGCGCACTTCGCATACCGTTCTGGAACTTGAAGAGTTAAAGAAAATCGTCGGCCTTGCAAAAAGTACTGAAAAAAAAGTCGTGTTCACAAACGGTTGTTTCGATATTCTGCACGGAGGCCATATCGAGTTTTTGCAAAAGGCAAAGTCTCTGGGAGATATTTTAGTGGTCGGACTCAACACGGATGAATCCGTTCGAAACTTAAAGGGAGAAGGGCGACCCATAAAAACTGAAAAAGAGCGTGCCAATATTCTTTCTGCATTGAAATTTGTTGATTACATCACGCTCTTTAATGAAGCCACTCCAGAAAAACTGATTCGCGAAATAAGACCCGACATCCTGGTAAAAGGTGATGACTATAAAATCGATGAGGTTGTCGGACGTGAAATAGTCGAGGGTTATGGGGCGCATGTAGAACTCATCCCAATACTAAAGGGTCATTCAACAACCATGACCTTGGAAAAAATCCTCGCCAAGCATCAATCTTCTGAAGACAGCAACGGAAAATAGAAATGTTGCACTGAATATTTTTCAGGAATTTTGTCTCGGTTTATACAGTACTCGATCCTAAATGCTTCCCAGAAATAAGGTATTGAGTTACATAATCGTCAATACCCTCTTCTAGTGGCATAACAGATTGAGAGTAACCGGCATTGCGAATTTTTTCTGTGTCTGAGCAAGTATGGTATTGATACCGATTCTTGATCTCCGATGGCATATCAATATATTCAATGTTGAGTTGTTTGTTCATCGTTGCAAAAATTGCTTTCGCAAGATCGTTCCAGTTTCTTGCCTTTCCCGACCCTACATTAAAAATTCCTCCTACATCTTGCCGTTCCAGAAAAAACAGAGTCATAGCCACAGCATCTTTTATGTACAAAAAATCCCTTTCCTGGTCTCCATCAGAATATTCAGACTTATAAGACTTGAACAGACGTAACTTGCCCGTATCGCGTAGCTGAAGAAATCCTTTTCGCACCATGCTTTGCATGTCCTGCTTGTGGTATTCATTAGGGCCATACACGTTGAAATATTTCAATCCTACCAGATTTTTTAAAGCACCCTGAGTTTGAGCCCATAAATCAAATTTTTGTTTGCTGTCTCCATACAGGTTGAGAGGCTTTAAAATTTTCAACTTGGATTCATCATCGGAGTAGCCGTTTTCACCTGCACCATAGGTGGCCGCGCTAGAGGCATAGATAAATCGGATTCCTTTTTCCAGACAAAAGTTAGCCAGATGCTGCGTATATTCAAAATTATTTTTAGTCAAAAAAGATTCATCGGTTTCAGTCGTTGAAGAACAGGCCCCCATATGAAGTATCGCATCGCACCGGGCAAGTTTTTTCTCCAACACATCTTTCAGAAAATCATCTATCCCAATCAGACGATCAAAAATTAGAGGGTTCAAGTTTTCCTGTTTCTCAGGATGGTCAACCTGATCGACAACCCAGATATCTTTTATGCCTTTTTTATTTAATCCGTGGATCAAGGCACTTCCTATAAAACCCGCCCCCCCTGTTACAACAATCATTTATTATTTGCTCCGGAGTTTCTATTCAGGCTTTATAAATTTTACTTTGCCTGAAAATAATTTCAATAGGGTTGAATTAATCTCGATGTTTGATTTTATTCCAGTTGGAATTAGGATAAAGAGGTATCCAATATTTTCCTGAATTTTTGTTAATTTGCTTTTCCAGTTTTTTCAAACAGCTTTTAGCAGATGGATGCGTAGACAAATATGAGAATACCTCTTTCATACCTTTAGAGTTGAAATCGCTTAAATGCGCCCATAGAATAGCTGGGAAGATAAGAACTCTCTTCTCTGAAACTATAGAACCTCTTCGTGGTGAAGTTGAAATCAATGAGACTTACATAGGCAGGAAAGAGAAAAACAAACATTTCAACAACAGAACCCAAAATGCCCGAGGACGATCTACTAAAGCTAAAATCCCGATTGTTGGTGCTGTGCAACCAATGTTTGCCGACATGATTAAACAAGTGTGGACGCTCTGTTAATTAGCGAGTCAAATATCTATTTATCTGTAACAGACGGGTCTTTTTCTTCTTTCAGGTTGCTACTGTAAGGCAATGCCTTTATGTAGTATTCCATAAACTGCCAGTCTGGGTTTCCTTCTGGGTCGATAGGAAGTTTGATTTTTGATTTCGGCAGTCTATCCAATCTGCACTCTCTCCCAAAAGCCGAATACCTATATTTATCTAACCCCATCAAAACTGACAGAAACAGCCCAATAAAGGGAGTCATAATTCTGTTCTTTATATAGATTGGGTTGACGTGATGGGCACAGGTAAAATCCAAGTTTTGATAAAAGACATTGCCTATAGAACCTCCGTTAGAAAAAGTCACACATCCCTTAGAGTATATTTTACTGTCTATGTTAGAAGCCTCTTCTTTACTACCATTTCTACTCGTTTCATTTATGACATCTGCAGGATACAGGAAGGTTACTCCATTGTTTTTCTCTGTCGCTCCAATAAATGGGATATCACCAATTTCTCTCATATCTGGTTTTTTGTTATAAAAGCCCTTTTCAATATCGAATATATCTTCATAGGTAAAAGGTCTCCATTCTCTATCATTCAAAGATATATTTTTGTAGTAGTGCGGTTTTTCTATTATTGATTGCCAAGCCCCAGATAAAAACTGGAATGCAACATAGTTTTTAATTGTCTTAATGAAATCATCATCCGTTAGCGTGCTATAGTCTGTTTCCATATAGGCCTCGGCACACCATTCATCACTGCTGGTTACTTTCTGTGTGGCACTTAATCCTGCAATATTTTTATGGTTTTTATAGGCATCCAGCCATTTTTCTTTTATCTCTTGCCATTGGTTGTTCTGATCAATTCTCCCTTGATGCTTCCTTTTTATAAAACCATCATTTTTGAAGTGACCGAAAAATGTCTCTTTTTTGTCTGAGTGGGGGCTATGTGCCTCAAAAACAATAACGCATGTCACGACACCGATTGGATAAAACAGGTCGTCAGGCATTGAGAAAACAGCTTTTAATGTGTGATTTTTTAAAAGCCTTTCTTTAACCGCAATGACATTCTTTTGCGCTGAAACCACCGTAGACATCTGACATATTGCGACACAAATACCGTTTTTATTAATACAATCTAAAGCATTTTCAATAAACTCCAGTTGCTGGTCAGCATTGCCATCTTGATAAGGAGGATTTAAAAAAGCTACGTTTGGCTTTGCTTTTTTGACAACAGACTTTAACTTCTCATCGAAGCAGTCACCGTTATATATGTGACTTTTCCCGTCGCCGCGCATCATCATATTTGAGCAAGCATGGGAAAACATATCGTTTCTTTGTTCGATGCCGATTAGTTGTTTATCCCTAATCTCTTTTTGTTTCTCTTTAGAGTGTCCTGCACTATTTAACATACTGTTCATAGCTGAGACTAAGAACCCGCCAGTCCCACAACACGGGTCGAATACAATATCGGAGTCATTTAATTGGGCTATGTCAGAGAATAAGTCGGTAATATGGCTGGGGGTTAACACAAGCCCTGTTTTAGAATCACTACCCGCATAACGTATGAATTGTGTGTAAAATTTACCCAAAACATCAAAGTGATTTTGTTTTATGTAGGGCAGTATTTCTCTGTTGAAGCTGTCTATTAAATCTCTCAGGATAGTATTTGGCTGCTCTTGTTTACTGTTCTTTTTCTTGACTACTGAAGACGTAAAAATTTGATTGTGCTGAAACTTCTTGTATTCAGAAAGCATAATGTCGATCTTATCTTGGCTTAATTTATTCGCCTTCAGAACGCTTTCGCAAGCCGCATATAGAGAATTTATAAGCGCTTTGTTGTCACTATCAAAGTGATTATAGCCTTTGACAAATGGCTTATGCTGTAGAGCAACAAGAATAGAGCTGATTACAGTACATCTTTCGACCTCGGGAATTGAGTAGCTGTGCAGTTCGCTATTATATTCAATCGCCTTTTTTATCAGTTCATCTTCACCAATAGGGGCCTGCTGTTCTATGATGAGTTTATGTATATCAGGGTAACTTAGAAGGACACAATCTTGAATGCTGGTGTAAGTGTAATGTTCTTTCAGCCATAAAAAAGTAGATATTTTCTTCTCTTTGTCCGTTTCCCCGCTTACGGCAATGGCGGTAACATTAAAGTTGTCTTTTAAATGTTCTGCATACAACAAAACACCATCAACAGCATAGTCTTTGGCGTTGCCCTTATTCTCACTTTCATGCTTTGATACGCTGGCCTTGCATTCAATAACCATCAAATCACTGAGGTTGTCAGAAAATCTAATAATGAATTCCGGGCAGCCATGCCCTTTACCGCCTTTTGAGGCTGATTTTAAGAGTTTATTGATTATTGGGCTGTCAGATTTTTGCTCCTCTATAATGATATTTGGATCGTCATAATAGCCTTTGTTACGAAGCATATTGCGAACCAGGTTTTCCGTCTTTCTTTCGTTGGGCACAGTAAAATCCTCATTGGCATATAAAGCGGGTACAATACCTTACCCGTATTTTTTAGCATACGTTATTTAATTACTTGCTGCAAAGGGACACTTACCATTTATAATCTCCTTAATCCCCCCCCGAAACTAATGGATAAAAACTCTCAAAAAAATCCATTCACTCAACGATATTAAACACTTCGAAATACCGTATCACGAAAGTGACAATCCATCCATAATAGTCTGATTTTTTGGGCCTCTCTTTATTCATAAAACAACTTCGCAATTGGACTGGGGAATTTAGAAAAATTAAGTTATAATTCTTAGTCCCCGGCTTAGCGGATCAATAAATTTCCTAATGAAATGAAATATTTAGTCATAATTGTGGCAGGCTTGACTGACAAGCCTTTCGCTGAAAAAGATAATAAAACTCCTTTGCAACTTGCAGAGACCCCCAATCTGGATGCCCTGGTGCAAAAGGGCCAATGTGGGCCAGTGCAAACCCTGCCAGACAGCCTTCACCTTGGGAACGAAATTTCCTGCCTGGGGCTTTTTGGTTATGATCCGGAAAAATATAAAATCGGTCATGCCGCGCTCGATGCAGTTGGACTCGGAGTAAAACCTGAAGCAGATGAAACCGTTTTATGTTGCGATCTTATAACCCTTCAAGCCACCCATGACGATATGGTGATGAAGGATTATACAGGCGGAAATTTATCCGCTGAAGACTCAGAGTTTTTAATAAACGCTTTAAACGAACAGGTGACGGATGCCACGTTCCATCATGGAAAGGGATATCATAACCTCGTAGTATTAAAAAATCCGCCGATACAGGAAAGGCTATCTCCACCTAACGAACTTATTGGTGAGGGAATAAGAAAGTTTATGCCCGAAGGAAAAGACGTGCGCGATCTTGTTTTCGTGATGAATCAAGCGCAAATAGTTTTACACAATCTTCCTTATAATCAAAAACGCACTCAGGAACAAAAAGACCCTGTTAACAGCATCTGGCTCTGGGGAAACGGCGAACTTCCATCGCTACCCACCTTCCATGATCGATTTGGAAAATCGGCAGCAGTCATCACCGCATCATCTATGGTCAAAGGGATTGCCAAGGCTTCAGGAATAGAAGTTTTAGATGTAGAAGGAGCAACCGGTTTTTACAACACCAATTATTCTGGAAAAGTAAAAACCACTTTGGCAGAACTGGAAAAGAAGGATGTGGTCTTCCTGCATATTTCTGCGGGAGAAGAAGTTTCCCTTAAAGGCAATATTGACGATAAAGTTCTTGCGATTGAAGATTTTGATTCAGAAGTGGTCAAACCCATTGCTCAAGCCCTTGAGACACAGGAAGAAACAAAACTACTGATTGTTGTGAATCATGTAAGCTCCGCATCATTGATGAAGTATGATCGAGGCCCCGTGCCCTATCTCGTTTACTCTTCGAAAGCTAAAGAAAAAACCGGCGGCTTAAAAAAATACGATGAACAAATTTTAGAATCGGGGAAAAAATTTAACACCGCCCCCGAGCTGATCGGAGCATTTTTAAATAATGAATTATGAACATGCCCTTAGTCGTACAAAAATATGGCGGCACATCGGTCGGCACTCTTGACCGCATTCAACACGTTGCCCAAAGAATCGCCCGCATCCACAAAACAGGAACCCAGGTGGTGGTCGTAGTTTCAGCAATGGCAGGCGAAACCGATAAGCTTGTTAAAATGGCCCGTCAAATTTGCGACAACCCTGAAAGAAGAGAGATGGACCTTTTACTCTCTTCAGGAGAAAGAATATCAAGCGCCTTATTGGCTATGGCCCTTCAAGCTCGGGGAATTCCTGCCATCTCTATGACGGGAAGACAGATGGGTTTGCAAACAGACAGTGTGCATACCCGCGCACGGATTAAACGAATCGATACTAAAAGGGCTCAACAATCTTTAAAAGAAAACAACGTTATCGTTGTGGCTGGCTTTCAAGGCATCAATGAAAAAGGCGATGTTACAACATTAGGGCGGGGAGGCTCTGATACTTCTGCCGTTGCTTTGGCTGTTGCACTCGGCGCCTCTCAATGCGAAATCTATACCGATGTTGATGGCGTTTATACGGCAGACCCCAGACTGGTACCAAAAGCAAAAAAGCTGGATGTGGTATCGTATGATGAGATGCTGGAAATGGCCAGCCTGGGGGCTAAAGTTCTGCAAATACGTTGCGTTGAATTTGCCCATAAATTTCAAATGCCATTAGTCGTAAAATCCTCTTATATAGAAGGGGGTAAAGGAACGTTGATCTGCGAGGAGGATTCAAATATGGAACAGCCGGTGGTTTCTGGAATCATGTACGATAAAAATCAAGCGAAAATCACCTTGAAAGAAGTCCCCGACCAACCGGGTATAGCAGCGAATATATTTGAACCCCTTGCTGATGCCGGTCTTTCCGTGGATATGATCATCCAGAATATCAGCGCCGAAGGCCATACCGATTTATCTTTCACACTGGGTCGTGAAGAGTTGAATGAAGCAATGGCCATCATGGGAAAAGTGGCTAAAAAGATTCGCGCTGTAAACGTCAGTGCCGATTCAAAAATAGCTAAAATCTCGATTGTAGGCGCAGGGATGAGAAGCCATTCAGGGGTCGCGGCGCGGATTTTTAAATCGCTCTCCATGGAAAAAATTAATATCCTGATGATCAGCACTTCAGAAATCAAAGTTTCATGTATCATCGAACAAAAACATACTAAAGTCGCTGTCAATGCACTTCATACGGCATTCGGTCTGGACACCAAGTCAACACCAATAAAAAGTATCGATAAAAAAAATAGTCCGGCCCGTAAAAAATCTAAAGCAAAGAAAAAATGAACTCCGTAAAAATATACGACACCACACTTCGCGATGGCTCGCAAGCCGAAGGTGTATCGTTCACCGTTGAAGATAAAATCCGCATCGCTCATAGACTCGATGAGCTGGGGGTGCATTATGTCGAAGGCGGTTGGCCAGGGTCGAATCCACGCGACATAGAATTTTTTTCCAAAGCCAGCCGTGCAAACTTTCTACAAACAAAAATCACCGCGTTTGGCAGCACACGCTATCCCGAAAAAAAAGTAGAAGAGGACATCGTTTTACAAGCTCTGATGAAAACCGAAACCGAAGTTATCACCCTTTTCGGGAAAACATGGGACCTGCATGTAATAGATGCCTTGTCCACTACCCTCGATGAAAACCTGAGGATGATTTTTGACAGCATCAGCTACCTGAAAAAACACCGAACTGAAGTTTTGTTCGATGCCGAACATTTTTTTGATGGCTATAAAAATAATCCAGAATACGCAACAAAAGCAATCAAAGAGGCCGAATCAGCGGGTGCGGACTGGATCGTACTCTGCGACACCAATGGGGGAACGCTTCCCGACCAGGTTCAATCGATTTTTACGGAAATCAAAAAATCCGTTTCAGTCAAATTGGGAATCCATGCCCACAACGATTCCGAGTTAGCTGTGGCTAATTCGCTAAACGCAGTGCGTGCAGGCGCGCAACAAGTGCAAGGAACAGTCAATGGCATTGGCGAGAGATGTGGAAATGCGAACCTCATCTCTATCATCCCCAATTTAAAAATCAAAATGGGATTCGATTGCATTTCAGATGCACAACTTGAAACGTTAAAAGATGTTTCTGCATTTGTAGATGAATTGGCAAATAAGGCGCATTGGAATCAGCAACCGTTTGTCGGTAAAAGCGCCTTTGCCCACAAGGGTGGCATTCATGTAAGTGCGGTGCGTAAAAATTCGAAGACCTATGAACATATCAAACCCGAAGCAGTCGGTAATAATCAGCGTATCCTGATTTCCGACCTTTCCGGAAAAAGCAATGTGCTTCATAAAGCCAAAGAGTTTGGCATTGATGTCGATGGGAACGATCCAAAAATTCAGAAGATACTGGCAACCCTCAAGGAATCTGAAAATCTGGGGTTCCAATATGAAGGAGCGGAAGCCTCTTTCGAACTAATGATGCGGGATGCTCTAGGTGAAAAGGAAGTCTTCTTTGAGTTTATCGGTTTCCGCGTCATCGTTGAAAAGCGCCAGGAAGATGAAGAGCCTATATCTGAGGCCACCGTAAAATTAAAAGTGAACGGTGTGCAGGAAGTTTCTGCGGCGGAAGGAACGGGTCCGGTCAACGCTCTCGATAAAGCCATCAAAAAAGCATTGGTAAAATTTTATCCAGAGCTGGAAGAAGTCAACCTCTACGATTACAAAGTAAGAATCCTCGAAGAAAAAAAAGGAACATGTGCCAAAACCCGTGTGCTGATCGAATCAGGCGATGGCCACAGCAAATGGGGGACGGTGGGCGTATCCGAAAATATCATCGAAGCCAGCTGGCAGGCTCTGATCGACAGCATCGCTTACAAGCTCAACGCTTTTTCAAAATCTTCTGACGAAAATTAAACTATACGTCATCAGGATTAGAAGATGCACGGGGGCCGGTGCGCAATAATTGCCCAATGGTCTCACGGTAATACTCCCGCATTTGCACTGTGTGCTTTTCGTAGTCTTTCAGTAAAGCATTGGCAAGGCTATCCGCATCATTCCCTGCGTAGGACATCAAGCGGGCAAGTTGCGCCAGGTCGCACACTTCCTTCGGAAGGTTATTGATGGGAGTCTCGCGAATAATCCGCAACGCACATTCCAGCCTTCTTAAAAACAGATAGCTCTCTTTCGCCTGATCCGCTTTACCCTCATCTATCATTCCCTGGGCGACAAACATATTGAGAGCGTTTATTGTATTGGTTTCCCGGAGGCGTGGATTTTTTTTCCCGTGCATCAATTGTAAAATTTGCATAGCGAATTCAATATCTGCAATTCCCCCAAATCCAAGCTTTACATTTTTACCCTTGGTTTTTTCCTGAGCCAATTCCAATTCCATCCGCTCTCTCATTCTGGAAATTTCTATAAGTGCGCTGTATTCAAAATCATCTTGAAATACAAAATCGTGAACCCGCTCTATAAACTTTTCTCCAACTTCTTTGTTCCCAGCTACCACACGCGCCCTCACCATTGCCTGCTGCTCCCAGATTCTTGCTCGCGTCTTGAAATAGTGTTCATAACCTGTGACAGGCATAACTAAAACTCCCGCGCCCCCTTCGGGTCGAAGCTCCGTATCTATTTTGTAGGCGTATCCCGCAGAAGTCATTTCGGAAGTCAGCTTGTAGATCAACTGGGAAATGGAAGCATAATGGGTTCCACTATTTTCTTCGAGTTCATCGTAAACAAAAATCACATCTAAATCAGAACCAAAATTCAATTCCCCGCCACCCAGCTTTCCCATACCTACAATACAAAAGTTTTTGGCAACAGGATGTCCACCGCTTTTCTGACTCACTTCCTCACAAGCTAACTTGAACACCGCCTGCAGATAAACATCTGCAAGGTTTGAGAGATCGGAAAGCGTGCCTTCCAAGTCTGCTTCCTTGATCAGGTATCGCACACCGATCCGCAACTCCTCAGCCTGTTTGAATCGGCGCAGAATAAGCGACTTTTCATCCAAGGTAATGCCCGCCAATAAATATTTATCTAAATCTTCTGAAATTTTTTCAGGTGTCTTGAATCGATAAACCACGTCCATATCCGCTAGCAGGTCCACCAACTCGGGATTTTTTATAATTATCTGGGAAAGAAGACCGCTACCTCCAAACAGGATAAGTAAAAGCTCCAGAAACTTTTCATTCTCTTGAAATAGATTTAGAAAAGATTCCCTGGCTCCCGTGGCCTCGACAAACCGGCACAGGTTTTCAATAGCGGCACCGGGGTTTGGAACCCGGCCGCATTGGTCAATAATTTTCGGCAGGATAAAATTGAACACCTGAATACTTTTTTCCGAAGGATGCGAAAGTTCGGAACCATCACGAAATACTTTTAAAAATCGAAATGCCTGAACCGGATCTCTAATTAAAGGAATGGATGCAAGAGTATCTTCAGAAAATAGTATCTCTCCTTCTCGTGATTGTTCCCATTCACGCGAAATCGCTTCGGCAGCTTCGCGCTTTTCTTTTTCTGCAAACTGTTCGGAAAAAATTTTCCCAACAAAAGAGGTGTGCGATTCATAAACCTTCATCAGGTTGGCGGCCAGCTCTTCCATTGTCTTTCCTTCAATACGCATCTTTTTCGCAAGAACTACTCGGTCTGTATCATTTTCCGGGAGTTGATGAGTTTGCAAGCCAAAGGTTATTTGCACCCTGTTCTCAAGATGCCTTAAAAAAATATAGGCCTCGGAAAGACATAAATAATCTTCTTCAGCGATAATATTTTTATCTTTCAAAACCTCCAAAGCCTTCAGCGACCCGCGAGTGCGCAATTCTTTATCCCTACCCCCGAACAAGAGTTGATAAGCCTGAATAAAAAATTCAATCTCGCGTATGCCTCCGAACCCGAGCTTGATATTTCCTGATTTTTTACCCTTCAGAGTTTGGTTGATACGATTCTTCATAGATTTGATTTCTTCTATAGCTTCAAAATCCAAACTGCGCCGATAGATAAATGGCTCCATCATTGCAAAAAACTCTCTGCCCAAAGTTTCACTACCCGCCGAAACCCTGGCTTTGATCATGGCCTGCCTTTCCCAAGTTCTCCCCCAGGACTGATAATAAGTTTCGCAACTGGCAAGCGAACTTGTAATTTCCCCGCCAGGCCCATCGGGTCGAAGATCCAAATCGACCCTGAAAACATTTCCTTCGGAAGTGATTTCATTTATGTACTTGGTAATTTGTCGGGCTAATTTCGAAAAGTATTCATGATTGGATATTTTTATACCTGTGATCGACTGGGAGGGATCGGGATGGGTTTCGCCGTGACTCGAAGTATAGATATAAATAAGATCGATATCTGAACTGTAGTTGAGTTCCTGCCCTCCCAGCTTCCCCATCCCAAGGATAGCAAACTCCGATACTTTCAAATTCCCATCCGCATCTTCATAGGATGGGGTGCCGTGTTTTTTTTGCAAATCCCTATTCGCTTTTTCATAAGCAATTTGCAAGCAAACATCTGCCAGATTAGAAATATCACCTACCGTTTCCATTAGCTCTACGCTTCCGAGTAAATCGCGAAGGCCAATGCGTATGTATTCTCGTTTCTTGAATTTTCTGAGGAGGGCTGAAAAATATTTTTCATCAAAACCCTCCCATTCATAAAAATCTCTTATCAAAATATCTTTTGATTTGGATTTGGTCAGAGTGTCGGGCAGGCTCAGCCAATTCACATAGGACGGTTCACTAAGAAGGCAGTCTGTAAGAATCTGACTTCCTGAAAATAAAAAAACCAATGCCTCCAGAAGGGTTTTGGATTCCGTGAACTGCGTGAATAAATGATCTTTGTCGGAAAACTTTTCAGAAAACCGTTCGAGGTTATGCAATGCCAAATCTGCATTATGCGAGCGGGCGGATATTTCTAATAGTCTTGAAAAAAATTGCGGATAGAGTTTTTTAAAATTTACATCTTTGGCAAGAGAAATTAAATCTTTCCAGCATTTCGAAGGGGACTGGAACCCAAAATCCATTAACCCCGATTCCAGCTGGCTATCCCAAGGTTCACCGTTATGGATTTTTTCTATTAGTATTTCTTTGGAGTTCAACGAATCACCTTTTGCAAAATAGCTAACAAAAATGCAAACTTCTCTCAAAGAGATAGGATATTTTGTATTCCCGAAAACAAAAAAACCCCCTGGGTGAACCCAGGGGGGAAATTATATCTCCGGCATTCACCAAATCAACAATCGTAGTACATTTGAAATTCAAGTGGATGCGGGCGCAATCGCAACGGGTCAATCTCATTTTCTCTTTTGTAATCGATCCATGTATCGACCACATCCTGAGTGAACACATCGCCTTTAAGCAAGAATTCATGATCTTCTTCCAAAGCCTGGATAGCATCTTCCAGAGAATGTGGCAGAGTGGGAATATTTGCCAGCTCTTCCGGTCCGAGAGAATAAATATTTTTATCCAACGGCTCACCGGGATCGATCTTATTTTGAATTCCGTCCAATCCCGCCATTAACATCACAGCGAAAGCGAGGTAACCGTTACAAGATGGGTCCGGGTAGCGGATTTCCAAACGTTTTGCTTTAGGACTCGGAGAATACATTGGAATTCGAATCGCAGCGCTTCGGTTACGACTTGAGTAAGCCAGGTTTACCGGTGCTTCGAATCCGGGCACCAGTCTTTTATAAGAATTCGTGGTTGGATTAGAGATCGCACAAATGGCTCTGGAATGTTTCAGAATTCCACCAATATAATGCATTCCCATTTCACTAAATCCGGCATAGCTGTTGCCGGCAAATAAAGGTTTGCCATCCTTCCAGATACTCTGATGGGTGTGCATTCCAGTTCCGTTATCGCCATACATGGGTTTCGGCATAAAGGTCGCCGTTTTACCGTGTGCCTTGGCAACATTTTTAACAATGTATTTGTACCACATCAGCTTATCGGCGCAATCGACGAGTGACGAAAAGCGCATCGCGAGTTCACACTGACCGCCCGTTGCCACTTCATGGTGATGACATTCCATGTCGATACCGACCTGTTCCATCGTCAACATCATTTCAGAGCGAATATCCTGAAGCGTGTCGGACGGAGCCACTGGAAAATAACCTTCCTTATGGCGCGGTTTGTGACCGAGGTTCGGGCCTTCATCGCTACCTGTATTCCATGCTCCCTCTTCTGAATCAATGGAATAAAACGATTCGTTAGTCGTTGAGTCGTACTGAATATTATCGAAGATGAAAAACTCAGCTTCAGGACCAAAATATGCAGTGTCGCCGATTCCCGTAGATTTAAGATAAGCTTCTGCTTTTTGCCCTATGTTGCGCGGGTCTCGACTGTATTTTTCCTTGGTGATGGGGTCAACAATATTACCAATCATACTAACGGTCGGGTGCTTCATAAAAGGGTCCATAACCGTTGTAGCTGGATCAGGAATAACCAGCATATCACTGGCGTTAATGGCCTGCCAGCCACGGATACTTGAACCATCGAAACCCAGCCCTTCTTCAAACAAACTTTCTTCTAACTCACTGGTGGGAACAGAAAAATGCTGCCACGAACCCAACAGATCCATAAATTTCAAATCGATGATTCGAGCATTATTTTGTTTAGCGAAATCTACCGCCTCTTTGGGGGTCATTAACGTTTCTCCTGCAAAAATTAATTAAAATAAGTTCACTAAAATAAAACGCAAAAGCCCAGCGTCGCATAGCGACTGCTGAACCAAAATAAATACACTTTCCGGAATCACCACTGCAAGTTGCAAACCCAACTTGCTGCAAACGCTAAACAGCGTCTTCTCCCCGTTCCCCGGTACGAATGCGAATGGTGTCCTGAAGATCAATCACAAAAATCTTTCCATCACCAATTCTACCTGTCTGCGCGGCTTGTATAATCGTGTTGATTACATCTTCCACTTGGTTATCACTGACAATGATCTCCATTTTTATCTTCGGAAGAAAATCCACAACATATTCTGCTCCCCGGTATAATTCGGTGTGACCTTTCTGCCGACCAAAACCTTTCACTTCGCTGACAGTTATGCCTTTTATGCCGATTTCGTTAAGCTTGTCTTTAACTTCATCCAATTTGAAAGGCTTAATAATCGCCTCAACCTTTTTCATAAGTAACCTCTCGCCAATTTGTTCAGATAGATCAGGGCTTGGTGACGACTTTACCATCAGGTTTATATACTGACACCTGATTGATTCGCTTAAATAAACCCCCTTAAAAACACTGTTTACCCTACAGAATACAATTTCCATGCCAACCCTGGGGGGCGACACATTCACGGGTATCTGATCAAAAACCTATACATTTAAAGGAGTTTAAGAAGCACAGGAACTATACCATACCCCCTTATTAAATTCAAACCCCAACCCGTGCCTGATTTTGAGACAAAATATCCATAAAAATGGTTAATTTTTAAGCGTTTTCAGGCAGTGTCACATTCTGAAGAAAGCTGGTTTAACTGCGTTTCGAGTTCAAGGCGTTTTTCTTCAACCCAGTCTTCCGAAGAACGCGAAGCAAGGTAAATAGGAGAACCAAAATTGATGCTGCAACGGGTGAAGGGAAGCGGTAGAATAAATTTATCCCAAGTGTTCAAAGCTACCTTGTTCTTTGCTGAAAAAGTCATTGGAAACAAAGGCAGTCTGGTAATACCCGCTAGTTGCACAGAACCAGACTGGGCAACACAACGCGGACCACGGGAACCATCTGCAATGATGATGATTCGTTGACCGTCTTGTAAAACGCGAATCAGGGACCGGGCCGCAGGCACCGCTTTTTTGAAGGTAGACCCGCGAATCACAGAATATCCCATCAAACGTGCAAGTTTTGCCAACAAATCTCCATCTGCACTCGGACTGATCAATAAAAAATAATCGGGGCGATTTCTTAGATAATAGAATAGATAAAAAATTCTTCCATGCCACAAAGTTAGAATATAAGGTCCGGTCAAACTCTTGATTTGATCTTCCGCCTCGCTATTCAGGTTCTTCATGCGAAGTGTCGCGCACCACAGATAAACCACTCCATATAGAAGATAGGGAATTACATAATTAAAGAGAAATTTTTTCATGTGGAGTTATTTTTGATAATGAATCAGCCATGCTCGACGCAACGGCCTTCATCACCCCCGGGCTACCCAGGTTTTTACGAACCAGCAACAATCGATCTCGTACTTCCTGGCAATGTTCAGGGTTCTTTAAAAATTTCAAAGTTTCTGCTGCAATATTGTCGGCGTTTGCCTCACTCTGAATCAATTCAGGAGCAACGCTTTCTCCCGCTACGATATTGACCAACCCATAATAAGGAGTATTTATAAGCATGAGGGCCAACCAATAAGTCAATGGATTCAGCTTATAAATAATCACCATAGGACAACCTATGATTCCCGCTTCAAGAGTCGCCGAACCCGATGCGATTATCAGGGTATCGCAAGTGTTCATTACGTCATAGGTTTCACCTTGAACTATTTTGATATCGAGTGGATTAGAACCCAACTTCTGTTGAATCAAACCGGTATCGATCGATTCAGCAACGGGAAGCAAGAACTGGCAAGAGCCTAACTCCTTTTTTATTTTCTCTGCGGCCTGCAACATTTCATCCAACAAAGAAGTAACTTCATTCATCCGGCTTCCGGGAAGAAGCCCAACCGTTTTTATGTCTGAATTCAGAGAAAATTTTTCCAGGCTTTCTTCACGCGTACGAGTCGGGTGCACCATCTCGATAAAGGGGTGACCTAAAAACTCTGCATCAACACCTGCTTCGCGGTACATCTCTTCCTCAAAAGGAAAAATAACAAACATCTTATGCACCGATTTGCGAATGTCTTTTATTCTGCCTTTTCTCCATGCCCATACTTGCGGGCTGATAAAATAATAAACTGGGCAATCGTGTCTTCGGCCCTGCTTTGCGAGCCGGAGATTCAAGGTGGGGTAATCGATCAGTATCACTGCGGTGTATTTGCGCGATGCAATTTCTTTCATCAAGGCGCGATAGACACCAAAATAATGACCGAAATCGGCAAAAATTTCTACCAGGCCTACCGCTCCCATGCGCTCAATACCAAACAGAGTATTGACACCCGCAGCGCGCATGCGAGTTCCCCCCATTCCAGTAAACCGGGCTTTGGGATAAATATCTAATAAAGATTGAACAAGTTTTGCCCCATGCAAATCGCCCGAGGCTTCACCCGCTACTATCAAGAAATGAGGTTCTAGAATATTCATTTTCCTCACCCCTCTCGAATCAGAGTCCATCCTGCTAAATACATGTCACTGCAAGCCTGGCTTCATCAGATATTTTGACAACTTTTTCCTGTTCCACCACCATCACGCGTTCTGCCTCTAAAGCTAAAACCGAGGCCCCACCCTCTATAAGAGTTCTTATGGTTTGTGGACCAATGCCAGGACTATCATAGCGATAATCCTGATTCGTTCTGCTGACTTTTATCACCACGCAGCCTCCCTTGGTCAATTCACATCCACGTTGAATGGCCTTGTCTGTTCCTTCAAACGCTTCAACGGCAATGACCGATTTGTTTTTGACTATCAGAGTTTGACCGATTTCCATATCTGCTAGTTTTCGCGCAATGGGCAATCCGAATTCGATATCTTCTAATTCTTTTTGAGAAGGTTTTCGACGGGTCAGAACGCCGGTCTCAGGATAGACTTCTGCTAAAAAATCTTTCTGGCTTAGAACACGCACGCCTTCCTTTTCCAGTTCATCGATCACCCCTAGAAGTAAAACTTTATCTTCATGGGTAACAATATTTTTTAAAAACTTGATGAATTTTAAATCGGGCAATTGAAGTTTATAGATAACGCTCTTATCCACTTTCCCCAATATCAGCAATTCTTCTACGTTATTTTTTTTCAACGCATCAAGAATTTTACCCGGTTGCCCGACTCCAAACGAATAGCATTTCTCTGAATAGGGAGAAAGGTTGGATTGTATCTCATCCGAAAAGCCAATGCTTATCAACCGTGTTCCATTTTGCTGGGCTTTTCTGGCGAAGTAGATCGGAATTTCTCCGATACCCGCAATCAATCCGATTTTTTTTGTAGGGTGGGATGGCATTTCAAAACTGCTCGCCGCAGGGGCAAAAGGTCAATACTCGAAAGGCAACACAATGCCGTATATAACTATAATCAACAGACTTTCCATCCCGCAATAGTCGGCCAGCAAGGTGTTGGACTCTAAAGATCGGCTGATTAAATATGGGACTTATATATTTGACACCACTAAAGCCGTCTTTTCTTATCGTATAGTCTGGCTAGATTTTCGGGGTGTACTCGAAATTTAGTTCCGTGGTCTCTCACAGCACCGCTAGGCTTTATATACGCATCAAAATCGACTGAGATCAAGCCAGACTCAACAGCCTTCATAAATTTTGATAGCTTGAATTGTTCAAACGCAGTGGCTTTTGTGTAGCGGACTTTGCCGTTTTTCTTCTCTCCTTCAACAAGCACCAAGCGGCGTAGTTTTGCCCCTGCCGCATTTAGCAGATCGTCCTCAGTCCAATGAACAGTTGTGTCCATGGCATCTGTGCCACGGAACCACAAACATCCTGAATCTAACGCAATGGTAAATCCTCTTGGCGATTCACCTGTTATTGTGTGCCTGAATGACTGTTTCCCGTTTTTGCCTATCCACCCGTGTTTGTTAACTATGTATTTCATTGACCCTTTCGGTCTGGGTGTTTTGTGAAACAAAGTTAGAAGAGATGTGCCTTGAGTAAATTTCAACTCCCACAACCCTGCATCAGGGCCATCATGGTTTGTAGTTTTTAACCCAAGAATGTGTTCTAAATAGTCACCGGGTGCACCTGTTCCCGTATCTGGCAGGTCGTGCCACCCGCTTTCACAAAGAGAACGTATATCCTCGAAAAGTTGCTTTTGAGTTATCATCGAAGCTTTCTATACACGTCAATGCGTCCTTTGGCAAGCCGACAATATGCATGGCTATTTTCTATGCCTATCCAGTCTCTTCCTTCCGCCTCAGCAGCTAACGCCGTTGTCCCTGATCCCATGAACGGGTCCATGATGACCTGTCCTGTAGTCGATTCTATGCAGCGTTGAGCTAACTCTATTGGAAATGGTGCGGGGTGCGGATTATTTGATTCTTGGGATATTTGCCAAACATCTCCTAGTGCATTCGCTTTAGGAGCAAGCCTGAAATCAGGATTAGCTATTAAGTAAATAACTTCATACGTTGGCAGGAAGTACCCAGGATTGAAGTTAATGCCGCCATTTCGTCTCCAAATAATAATCTGTCGCACGGGAAAGCCTTCTAAAATATCTGACCTGTCCTGAAGAAGGCCGCCTTGTACTCGCCATTTATGATTATAAAAGATAGCGCCTGTTGGCTTCAGAAGACGCATCATTGCGGTCAAGCATTCTCTTTGCCATGCCACATACTTATTATGAGGCATACAATCATTGTGCCCATCATAGCCTTTAATCAAGTCTGCTTTAGGCCATTTTCCACCGTTGCCGTTTTTCATCCCGTTACCAGTAGACTGCTTTAGGTTGTATGGGGGACTTGTAACTATTGCATCAATGGATTGGTCGGGCATCTTGTGCATAACTTCCAAACAATCGCCAGCGTGTATCTTGTTCATCCATCCAGCCATAATCTTTTTAGGGAGCGTATTAGCTCCGGCCGGAAATAGCGAGTCGAAACTTGGATGGGAATCTACCTTTTCTTTGCTTATCATCGAATCAGACCATCGTAGGTTAAGCGGACACTAGTGTTGCCAGACATTGGACAAACAATACCATTGTATTCTTATAAGCAGTGGTTTTAAATATATAATTCCCCTTTAATAAGTTTGTGAGCATTTCAAGGTGATAGCCTTGCCCCTCTCGCCAGCGGGAACTATTTTCGATGATTTTTATTGAACTGACCCAAAATATTCAAAGCGATTTCCAAAGAATATAGCTCATTATCGATAGACACTTTTCGTTGATGGTCATTCGTTGCGCAGTCCAAAAAATGTTTAAGTTCCAGTTTAAGAGGGTTGTCTTTGTGTACAAAGATTCGCTCAACCAACGATTCTTGTTTATACGTTAATGAATCTTTTCTCAGCTGATGCTCTGAAGAAGATTTTTTATGCACATAAATTTCCTGATCGGTGTAATCCAGAACAACATAAGAATCTTTTTGAGTGACTGAAAGAGTTCTAATCTGGTTTTGTGAAACCCGGCTGGCAAGAATATTGGCGATACATCCATTTTCGAACTCAAGTTGTGCGTTTACCAAATCGTCCTTTTTAGAAAACACCGATGCACCCAAGACATGAGTGTTGACTACTTTGGACTGAATAAGATTTAAAATGATATCGATATCATGGATCATTATATCGAGCACCACTCCATCATCTTTAATGCGATCCGTAAAAGGCCCCATGCGCTTGCACTCTACAAAAATGGGTGAATCAACAATTTTATGCAGTTCCTGAACCGCTCCATTGAAGCGTTCCACATGACCAATATGCAAAGTCAGGCCTTTGTCTTCGGCAATCTGAAAAAGCTCACGAGCTTGATCGAGGTCATTGGTGCAAGGCTTTTCAAGCAATACATGAATGCCTGCATTCAGCAAATCTTTTGTGATCGGGTAATGCAACCCTGTTGGAACAGCCACCACAGCAACCTCAACCTTGCCGTAAATATCCTGATGGTTGTTGAAACCTGGAGTTCCATAATTTTTCTCGATTGCGTGTAGATTTTTTGAGTCAACATCCACTACCGCAACAAGTTCCACGTCAGATAATTCTGCAAGAATACCCACATGGTATGTACCCATCCTTCCTATCCCAACAACACCAACTTTAACCTTACTCACTACTTAGTCACCCCTCTAGTGGAGTTCTTAATAAAATTCAACAAATGATCAATCTCTTCGTGCATTTCAACTTCCGAACTTATTTTCTCCAAGGACTGACTGGTATTCAGATCGGGTTGAGAAATTATTTTAAAAGCCTTTTTTATAGCGACTCTTACATTCGGTTTAAAGTTTGCACGTTTTAATCCTACCGCATTGACACTCAATAACCGAGCAGGCGTTCCTTCTACCATTGAAAAAGGTAAAACATCCTGATTCACTCCGGCCATTCCGCCTATCATGGAGTTTCTACCAATTCGGACAAATTGATGTATTCCTACCAGACCTGAAATAAAAGCCTGATTTTCAACGATGACATGCCCCGACAAACCTGTACCGTTTACTATGACCACCTCGTCGCCAATTTCACAGTCATGGCCCAAATGAGAATATGCCATGAGCAGGCAATTTTTTCCAATCCGCGTCACGCCATCCTTATAACCCGAGCGGTGGATGGTCGCATACTCGCGTATAACTGTTCCATCACCAATTTCCACAGATGAAGAAACATCTTCAAAACCCATGATTTGCGGTTCGCCACCTATCGACGCACCGTGAAAAATTTTACAACCTTTTCCGATTACCGTGCTGGCTTCAATTAAGACATGAGGTCCGATGACCGTTCCCCGACCTATTTGCACATGTGAACCAATGATCGAAAATGGCCCAACCGAAACACCTTCGTCCAGTTCTGCACCTGAGTCAATGATCGAACTGGAGTGAATGGTCAAAGTTAAAAATGGTCAAGGTTGAAAAAGGGTGATCAGGTTTTAAATTGGGTTAAGCGTCTGAAACATCTAATAAAAATTGGGAATTATATACTTATTGCCCCTAATCTATTTCAACAATATGCTTACCGTCAAATCTATAGACCTGCTCTAACTGTGCTTTGCTAGGGGCTTTTAAGGGTTTTTTAGGTGGTGTCGTTGGTTTGTAGCTAAGAATTTGTTTTAAAGGTTTTTCTAATTTATTGGTATTTTTTATAATTATTGGCGACTATCGGGTTAGATTTCTTGTGTTCTGGTTTTTCATGTTAGGTTACTTTAAATATTTTTTTAATACTGCTTCTTTTTGTTTAGGTATCTGTGCAATTTGACTTTCTAACTCCGTGACTTTAGTTTCTATTTTTTCAATTTTCGTCACTGTTTTTTGTTGATCAGGTAATGACGGAAGTCGGACTCTTATTCCTTGAATCCTATCAATTGAGGCTCTCTTGGTTCTTGAAAATTCGAGTACTTTACCTTCCTTTTCTAAAATAAAAGCCAAATACTTTTCATCTATTGAACTATTTTTTACTCTTAAAGTTCCGCAGTGATCTGTTGGATAAAACGGGTAATTTTTCGGGAGGTAGCCTACCATCCAATCACCATCTATCCCCCAAAGAATAGAAGGCTTACTAAAATCTTTTATTAGTAGCTTATCAATACTTCCAAAAGGGTTAATAACATTAGCACTATAAACAGGAATCTTTCCGTTTGGAACAAATTCACTTTTCAAAACTCTTTTTCCAATTGAAACTTCAAAAATACTATCATCACTCAATCGAATTTTCTTGACAGACCTTGATTCAAGTAAATTAAAAATTTTTAAAATTGAATCTTTATAATTTTCAATCATCTCAATCGCATTTTGCTCTTGTTTTTCTAACTTTTCAAATTCAGCAACTATTTTTTCTTGAATCTTTTTTTGAGGTAGAGGAATTTTTATTTTAGACAAATCATCAGCATAAACGTGTGGTTGTGCTTGACCTCTTTGTAAACAGTAAATAGTGTTTTGAATTGATTTTAAAAAATAAAAAATGAGTTTGGTAGATATTTTTTCTTCATCTAGTGAAATTATTGTATTGCAGTCAGAAGCAAATATTGGAGTTAAATAGTAATTAACATAACCTGAATACGCTCCTGAAGCACTCACAGTTATTACATTACCTTCCCTGTTTGATTCATCATGAAAATATGCAGGTTGTTTTCCTCCTGCAATTACCGGAATATCACCTTTTAATGCTTTTGCTCCGGTAATTGCTTCTCCCTTTTTTATTTCTGCAATTTCATTCAGAAACGATAAGTTAGAATCTCCCCAAACCTCTTCATATCTCACTTTTTTTTCAACAGAGAGCGAAATGCTTTTTTCAAAATCCACCTGGTCAAAAGTGAGCATATCTACCAAATTGTGGTAGCTTATGTTTTTTTGCAAGTTTTCAGGAACGTCTAAATCAAATTCACCACTAAACGCTTTATAAACGTAAGTGCTTGCTTTCTCAGGGTTAGTAAAACTATTAACATCATAAAGTTGAGAACATTCATCTATGCTGCTGTTTTTTTGTATTGGATGAATTCCTTCACTTCCTCTACGGTTCTTAAATTCGTAACCTAAAAATCGTTTTTCTTCGTCTTTATTTCCAGTTTTTACCAATACTAATTTCTGAGAATATGTGATGATAAAGTAAAATAATTTATCTTTTTCTAAAGCTAAAATTGAACTCCAAAGTTCTTGTTCGGTTTTAACTTTTATTTTCTTTTTGTATTCTTGATAAATTTCTTGTTCTTCTATTTTTTTATTAGGTGATTTTTGAAGCAAAGTTTTGTAATCATCAAAAGAAACCGTGCCCCAAACGTGCGTTACATATTTTGAAATAGGGGCTTCTATCTCATTTATGGTTACGTCTTTTAGGTTTATAAACACTTTTTTTACAGCTTCTTCTATATTAATAGCGTCTGCATTGCTTCTTCTTCTTAAAAAGAGTGTAACCGTATTTGTTCCGGTTGCCATAAATGTATTTGAACGCATTTCTGCAATGGCTAAAACATCAAAATGTTTTAACAGTATTTCTCTTGTTTGCGTGTAAATTCCAGAGTTGCTTAGAATACTGCTTGGTAAAATAATCCCCGCAACACCGCCGTCTTTTAGTAGTTGTTTTGTGCGTTCAATAAACAAACACTCAATTTCAGAACTTTGATCAGTAAGCCTACTATATAAATCAAAGCCCTTTTCCGCTGTCCTCCCATCCATTAATCCTTTGAAAGCTGAAACCGAATACGGAGGATTTGAAATAATGATGTCAAACTGTTTGTTGTCCTGATTGTAGGTTTTGTCTGTTTTTTTCAGCAGTTCCTTAAATTCGCTAGAGGTTGCAAAGTCGCCTAATCCATCACCATGAATGACTTTTGCCAATCCGTCTCCGTGCAGGTAGCAACTAACTTTCGCTGTTTTTACTAGTCTGTAATCTTTTTCAATACCATAGACGTAATCTTCTGCCCAATCAAACTGATCCTCTTTCCATTTTTTGATTGCTTTTTTAGTAGTAGGATTGAGGTTGCTCACATCCATATTATCAATGTATTTCTGTACTTCTTCCATCGATTCGGTCAAAAAATGACCGCTTCCTGCCGCATGATCAATGATAGTAGGCAGTAAATTATTCTTATTCCCTTCTGCGATTTTCTTGGCCGTAATTTCATGGAGGGGTAAACTTTTAATAATGAATCTTGCAATGGGAACAGGAGTGAAAAACTGTCCTGATTCTTGTTTAAGCCCTGTTGTAAGGAGTAACTCAAAGAAGTCACTCAAGAATTTTTGGCGATAATTATATCGTATTTGATAGACTTGAAGCAGTTCAACAACTTCTTTTACGACTTTAGCATTTTCTTCAAATGAAGCATCATCATAAACCTCTTTGATAGCAAACTCGTTGTTCTTTTTAAGTCGTATTTCGGTCAGAATTTCTTTGAATTTGTTCTTATATTGATCTTCTACCTGTTGAAACTGCTTGTCTAGTTCATCATCACTGACATCAGTTACTTTCTTTTCCAAAAGTTCTAACATTCCTTTATTGTAAAGGTCTGTTAGCCTTTTCTGAAAAGAAATATGGCCTTCTCCTTCAATCCATTGAAAATGTAACTGTTCATCATCCTTTCGGTTTTCATCTACAATTTTGCAGAGGAATAAGGTAAATATCTTATTAAAGGCATTTGGCTTATCAGAGACTACATTATGTCTTAATATTTCCAGAAAACGTTTGAAGATGAAGCTACTGTCTTCTTGGTTCAAAACTTTTAAATCTTGTTTTGTTAAAGCTTTTGATTCGAATTCATAAATACCTGCCCAGCTATCAAAAACTCCGTTTGTTTTTGGCAATTTATTCCATTTATCGTAAAAGTCCTTTACATTTCCTGTTTGCCTATAATCATCCTCAATTTTGACAATGATGTTTTTGTACTTTAAATCCCATTCGGAAGCATAGAGCATTAAAATGCAAGTATTCTTGTCTTGCTGAAAATAAGTAAATAGTTGACCTCCATTTTGCTCAATATTTTTAGATTCCTTATTAAATTCAGCCCCCCATGTTTTACACTCAATCATCATATATGCTAAACCATCATCACGAGCAATCAGAACATCTAAACGCCCACTAGTCCCATGTCCCGAAGGATATGTTTTTTCAAGGGTAATGTTTTGAGGCTTGTAGCCTTTCTCTAAAATTCGATTAACACACTCTAAGACTACCCAGTTTTCATCTGGTGAAAAATTTTTAGTAGATTTGCTACCTGAGATTATACGTTCTCCATAATTGATAAATTGCTTATCAAAATCTATTTGTATACTGTAATCATTATGGTCAGCATATTTTTTTTCATAAATATTGGTTTCATTTTCTTTAGGCCGAAACCCTAGTATTTTTATAAGATCTCTGCACCTTGAAACACATTGTTTTTTAATTGCCATTAGGCTATCAACTCTTTGCAATTGAATGTTTTATGTTTAGCACCATCCACTAGCGATTTAATTCTGTCTATTGTATCAATCTTCATGTTACCCTCGTCCAGTCTAAAAGTGAACCCATTAACATATCTATCCATATGCTTTTTGCTAAAGTGGTGGTAGCTTGTTCTTTTCAAATATAGTTCTTACGCTAAAATCTTTCTTGCAGTCACCGCATCGGTGTCCACGATTTTTTCTAACGTAAGTTTTAACACTGCTACAACGAGCGCATATAGAGTGTCATCCCACATCTGTTTTTCTATAAATACTCTAGCGGCTCTTCATTGGAAAATAATTGCATGAACGAATATAAGGATAGTGTGTTAGCTTTTTTCGTAATGTTTTTCATAGTGATTATTAGACACTATGTACCCCTAAAACCAAGCACTGGGAATTTTTTGGGCAATAAGTATATAATTTTCTAAAAATTTAATCATTCAGATTATTCGCTACCCATCATGGCTTGTATAGTGCATTCCGTTGCCAACTTATCATCAACAAAAGCTTTTCCTTCGAATCGGAAAATAGATTTACGTTGTTTTATTTTCGTCAGTTCCAGGCGCAACTGATCCCCCGGAACCACTGGTTTTCGGAACTTCGCCCCATCAATCCCTGTAAAAAATACTGAACCTTGCCCCTCCAGCTTAAGAATCTTTAGTCCTAGAATACAAGCTGTCTGCGCCAGGGCCTCAATAATAAGAACCCCCGGCATCACCAGAAACTCAGGGAAATGGCCTTGAAAAAAAGGTTCATCGGCCGTCACATTTTTTATACCTACAATGCGGGAATCAAAATCACATTCGATGATTCGATCTACAAGAAGAAACGGATATCGATGGGGAATAATTTTTTTAATTTCATTTATATCCATCATAAAAAAACCTGCCCTTAAACTAACTCACTCAATGCAGTAAATTTTTATTTGAAATTAAATGCGTCTGATAAAACCGCAACACGAGTTGGATGGAGTTTACTTATTACTTTTATCGTAGGTCTTAGTCGCCAAACTGGTCAGGTCATTACCCTTATTATGGTAGAGAACAACTTTCTGCTCAAGAATCATTGTGTATTTTTTACCTTTACCAATTTTTTGAATAACCTCCATCATTTTTAGCAGAATTTTTTGTGTCATTTCCTTTTCGCTTTTACCAAATTCGGCATTTTGATCCTGAACATATCTTTCAAAAGCTACTTTTTCTTTACGAAATTTATCTTCCTTCTTTTTCTTCAATTCAGGATCAAGCACAAAACTTTGCTTGTTTAAATCTGCCAGTATTTTTTTAATCTTAGCTTCTCTGGATTTTATCTTTTTTTTCTCTTTTGCAAAATCTTTCTTAAAACTCTCGAAGCTCCTTTTCCATTCCTTAGTACTGATGACTGCTTTTTGAATATCCACGAACCCAACCCTACTCTCTGCCGCAAATGGGGTTGTTGTCATGGGTCCAAAAAAGAACAAGCCCATTAAAAATACTGAACAACAAACTACTTTTGAAAAAAATACCTGCATAATACAAATCCTTACTTGTGGTTTAAATTAGAATGCACTGCCTGCAGAAAAATGAAACTCGCCCGAACTTTCTCCCGTCTTCCGGTCAAGTTTGATACCATAAGCAAAACCAAGAGGACCAAAGGGACTGACAAAACGAATTCCAGCACCTGCACTATTCCTCATTTTCCCCAGAACAAAATCTTTCGAGGTCGTACTCAAGTCAGGTCCCAATCCATAAACATTGCCTCTGTCATAGAACACAAAACCTCGCAACGACTTGGTGAAGGGATATTGCGTTTCTAAATTGAGAAGCAATGCCTTGTTACCCCCTATCGGGTTGCCATTCTTATCTTTAGGCCCTATGTTTTTAATGGTGAAACCTCTCAGCGAGGTAGGGCCTCCCATGAAATATCTTTCAAAAGAGGGTAGCGTCTCCCCGTCATAACCTTCTGCAAAATTTACTCTCGCATGTACGGCTCCCACCAATTTCCCCAGCAGGGGATGGTAATAGGTGGTTTCATAGATGGAGCGGGTAAATTTTGTACCCCCTAACCCAGCAAATTCAAACCCTACGACATGCCTCCATCCCTTGGAAGGATTTAAAAAGTTGTCCCTGCTATCATAGATATAAGTGGGCGAAAGACGGCTGGTAGTGCGGTCTCCATTCCTAAGAAACTCGGTTGTGTTTGCTACGGAAACGCCTGTGACTTCAACGCTCTCGAATCTATACCCTGCACTTAAAGTTTCAAATTCTGTAATATTTTTTCCAAGCCGAAACCCCGTTCCTGTTGTTTTCACATTGGAACTCAAAAAATTCTGGTCTTGATTAAAAACATCAACGCCTGCAGATATTTCGGAATCAAACAAACGTGGCTCAGTAAAGCTAAAATTAAAATTTGTTCTAATGGAAGATAATGACGTGGTAAGGTTTACTCGATGCCCATTTCCAAACAGATTATCCTGAGCAATTGAGGCGGTGAAAATCATATCTTCAACTGAACTGTAACCGGCACCGATGGTAAATGATCCCGTGGGTTTTTCGGTCACGGTAGTGAGGATATCTATCAGGTCTGGATTTTTTCCTCTCTGGGTATCGATCTTCACATCTTCAAAATAATTCAGGTTGCTGATTCTTTGCTTGCTTCGTTTTAGCTTGGAACCATCGAATACTTCTCCCTCTTTTAATCTGAATTCCCGTCGGATTACATTATCCTTGGTTTTGATATTCCCCAGCATATTGATATTCCCAACATAAACCTTTTTACCCTTGTCAACGTCTATAGACAGATCAACTACACGGTTTTTATCATCAATTTTCGTTACTGGATTGACATCTGCATAGGCAAACCCCTTTTCTGAAAACAATTCTCCAACCGTTATAATGTCCTGACGGAGTTGCGATACGTTATAGATATCGCCTTTTTTCGTTAAAAGGCTTTTTAAAATTTCATCATGGGCAATGGCGTCATCGCCTTTCACCTCCAAAGATTTAATACGGAATTGCGGGCCTTCTTCTACGGGAATAATGATATGAATTTGACGAGCCTTTTTATTGATATCAATCCTAGGCTCCAGAACCTTGATCCTTAAATAACCGTTATCCTGATAAAATCCTTCAATTCTAAACATATCCAGTTTCAGAATATCTTTTTGATAAACCCCCGAATCGTCGAGAAAGGAAAACCAGGTTCTTGCTTGTGTTTCCATTTGCTCAGCAAGCTTCTTATCTTCAAAAGCCTTGTTTCCAGAAAATCGAATCTTTTCTATTTTTACTTTTTCCCCTTCACGAATTTTTATCACCACATCAACAAGGTTATCGGGATTCTTTTTTGTATCAATGCGTGTTTCGGCAAAGAAGTAACCTTTCTCTTTATAAACTTTCAGAATTTCTTTCTTGCTCTCCTTAACAAGGTGCTCGTTAAAAGTTGCGCCTCGCCGCAAACCAATTTTTTCGCGTATATCATTGGTTTCCAGTTTTGAGTTCCCCAAAATTTCGACATTTCCTATCGAAGGAATTTCTTCAACAAGAAACTGCAATTCAAGACCTTCGAGGCGATTCTGAGTATCCACCTGAACATCCTTAAACTGACCGAGACTGAAGATCTGCTCGATATCTTTGCGGATTTGTAATTTGGAGAGGACTGTGCCTGGCTTCGATTGGATGTAATAAAGGATAGTCGATTCATCAATCCTTTTATTACCTACAATTTTTACAGACTTGATAACTTCACCTTCCTGTGCAGATAAAAGGGGAGTCCACAGGAAAATAATCGCCACCAAGACAGCTAAAAATATGTGGAAAAATTTTGCCATTTTGCCAGAACTATATAAAATTTTATGAGTTATAGAGATAAATTCACATCCCGAGTTTTAGCCAAAAAAAAGTACCAAGTTCCATCGGGACAACCCTTTGAAACTTAATACTTTATTTTATTTTTTGGCGCTTTTTTTAAGCGAAAAAATTATTTTCATCCAACATTCACAGTATCTGTTTTCTCTACAAACACCAGACTGTCATCTTGCAGACTGACTTCGATCAGACCGCCATTCTTGAAACGGCCCTTGAGCATTTCATCAGACAAGACATCTTCAAGATGTTTTTGGATCGCACGCTTCAAAGGTCTGGCCCCAAATGTGGCATCAAACCCTTTTTCGGCGATCCAACGCTTGGCACCTTCAGATACATCTATAGTGAGACCTTGCTGAATAAGCTGCTCATTCAAGGCTTGCAGTTGAACATCCAAGATACTGACAATATTCTCCAACTCCAAAGGCCGGAAAACGACTGTTTCACTCAGCCGGTTTAGAAATTCAGGATTAAATGTCTTTTTCAAATCCTGTTTCAATTCCTTCTGCATTTTATCGTAGTTCAACTCATCGTCATCTTTATGAAATCCAAGACTCGTACCTTTTTCCAGCATCCTTGAACTGATGTTGGATGTCAGAATGATAACGGTATTCTTGAAATCCACAACACGACCATAGCTGTCCGTTAAACGGCCATCGTCCATGATTTGCAATAAAAGATGATAGATATCCTGATTTGCTTTTTCAATTTCATCAAAAAGAACTACCGAGTAAGGCTTGCGACGAACTTTTTCTGTCAGTTGACCGCCTTCCTCGTAACCGACATAACCTGGAGGTGCGCCGGTCAAACGAGACACATTGAATTTCTCCATGTATTCCGACATATCCAGACGAATCAGGGAATCTCTGTTTCCAAACATGAATTCTGCCAGCACATTAGCCAGCTCGGTTTTCCCCACGCCTGTCGGACCAAGAAAAAGGAAGCTGCCAATCGGTCGCCTCATATCTTTCAATCCAGAACGAGAGCGGCGAATAGCCTTGGTGAGAACTTTTATCGCCTCGTCCTGACCTATAACTTTACCCGCCAGCTCCTCCTCCATATTCATCAAGCGAATACTTTCTTTTTCTTCAATACGAGAAAGAGGAATTCCTGTCATACTTGAAACAACATCGGCAATATCGTCTTCTGTAATCTGCGGTTCACTGGTGTCGCGTTGCTTGTCCCATTCTTCTTTAACGCCTTCTAGTTTTTCAATCAGTGCTTCTTCTTTGTCGCGTAATTCTACCGCTTTTTCAAATTCCTGGTTTTCGATACAAACTTTCTTATCGCGAACAACCAAGTCCATCTCCTTTTGAATTTTTTTCATATCTGGAGATTGAGTTGTCTCTCGCAAACGCACCCTGGAACCTGCCTCATCAATAACATCAATAGCTTTATCGGGCAAAAAGCGGTCCGTGATATAACGCTCTGCAAAACGAACAGCTGTGACAATAGCTTCATCAGAAATTTTGGCTCTATGATGAAGCTCATAGGGAACCTTAAGTCCTTTGATAATTTCAATGGTCTCATCCACCGTCGGCGGATTCACAATGATGGGCTGAAAGCGTCTTTCAAGCGCACCATTTTTTTCAATGTACTTTCGATATTCTTCCAACGTGGTCGCCCCAATGCACTGAATCTCACCGCGAGAAAGAGCCGGCTTCAACATATTGGATGCATCTACAGACCCTTCTGCAGCACCTGCACCTACCAGAGTATGCAACTCATCCACAAAAAGAATGACACTTTCATTTGCCATGATCTCTTTCATAATACCTTTCAGGCGAGCTTCAAACTGGCCTCGGTATTTAGTCCCAGCAATCAGCGAACCCAAATCAAGCGACACCACCCGCTTATCAAAAAGGGTATCAGGCACTTCACGTTCGATAATCAATTGTGCCAAACCTTCAACGATCGCCGTTTTTCCAACACCCGGTTCACCGATCAGAACAGGGTTGTTCTTGGTGCGACGACTTAATATCTGGATCACACGTTCGATTTCTTTAGCGCGCCCGACAATGGGGTCAAGCTTACCATCCAACGCCATCTTGGTGAGGTCGCGACTGAATTCATCCAAAGTCGGGGTTTTACCAACTTCACGATTGGCCTCGGTAGGCTCTTTGAACATTTCAACAATTTTTTCACGGACATCATCAAAGAACATTCCAAAACTGTTGAGCACTCGACAAGCAACCCCTTCTTTCTCTTTCAAGAGACCTAAAAGCAGATGCTCCGTGCCAATATAGTTATGATTAAGCGAACGCGCTTCCTCCACTGCGAACTCCAATACTTTTTTGGCTCGCGAGGTAAATGGAATGTCGCCAATGATCAGAGAATTTGAACTTCGAGGCAAACTCTTCTCCAGTTCTTTTTTAAGCTGGGTCAGGTCCACTCCGCTTTTTTGCACAATGGCCACAGCTATGCCACCCCCGTCTTTGATAACGCCTTGTAAAATGTGCTCTGTACCTAAATATTCATGGCGGTAAAGTTCTGCTTCCTCGCGAGCGAGGATGATAACTCTACGCGCTCTCTCAGTGAATCGCTTAAACATGATTCAACGTTCCTTAAAAAAAAGCGGATTTATAATATGAAAGAGTCCCGCATTCGACTTCAATGCGGAGCAACATCCTGTATTAATTCTGACTTACGCATATATCATTTTAACAAATAATATCAATCATATACAAGGTTTTATTTAAAACCTGAATGCAACACATAAACCATAAAGCGGTTATTCCGGCCCAAACGGTCTTAAAACCCATTTTTCGGCCTTTAACACCCGGTGGATTCAACGTGCAACAGTTAGTAAAGTTTGTTTTTATGAAATACGCCAGAAATTAGATCATAGCAGAATACCAAAACCTTAACAACCTGACGGCCTATCGCCACAGGTAATAGTCGACCGGCAAGCTACCTGGGGCAAAATGTCCATGCCTATAAAACAAGTAGGCATCCGTCAAGCATTTAACGGTAGGTTAGCTAATATTGTAACCCACGCTAGT
>WASW01075535.1_pt1 | contig 46925 bp, 47 predicted proteins | sample 5698521 | NCBI WGS metagenome assembly WASW01 (sample SAMN11175560, study PRJNA528189) | sponge metagenome | isolation source: marine sponge | host: Leucetta | place: Antarctica: Western Antarctic Peninsula, King George Island | collected 2013-01
TTATTCAGTGGCTGTGATTTTGGTAAATATTGTCGAATGAGTCCATTGGTATTTTCGCCTCGTTCCCATGAAGAGTAAGGATGGGTAAAGTAGATATTAGCAGACCGTGTTTGAGCCATTTTCTGGTGTTCGGCAAACTCCAGCCCGTTGTCATAGGTGATTGTGTGAACCCTGCTCCTGTGAGGCAGAAGTCCTTGTTCGATGGTTTGGCGTACTGACCGGGCTTTTTTGGTTGTCGATTTAGCCAAAACCGTATAGTGGGTTTTGCACTCTACCAAAGTGGCGATGACCCCTCGGTGTCGGTTGCCAATGATGAGACCGCCTTCCGAGTCGCCAATCTGGGACTTATTGTTAACCCTAGCCGGGCGTTTATCAATGCTGATGCGATTGGGAATGCGTCCCCGGCGATCTTGTTTGCCATAACGTTTAAGACGTTTTTTCTGGCAACGCAGGTGATTATGAAGATCACCACCGTTTATTCTGGTAAATATAGCAATAAATCGACTCATGGCTGATCGAAATGCCTTGTTCTTGAAACAAACGGCCTGAGATTTGTTCAGGACTCCAGTTTTGTTGAATAAGGGCTTCCACTAAAACCCACGATGGATATGGGGTTGGAATTTACAGGAACAACGTATCATGGCCTTCTCATGGGCTTGTTTTGGACGGTAACCCCGCAGACCGCGATTACGTCTAATCTCACGGCTGATCGTTGACTTGTCGATGAGTAAGTACTTGGGCATCATTGTTTGGTTATGACCCGTTTTTAAGAGTGCTTCAATCGGGTATCGTTGTCCCTGGATAAGTTGGGCATAAACTCTCATCTGCACTCCTTTGATTTGGCGATTTGAAAAACGCTGTGGAGTTTATCCCAGCTTGCCTCTTAATCAACCCTCAAAGTTGCACTTACTAGTTGAACTCAAGAAATCATCAAGGCTAGGGTTTTTGAGGAATTCGTCTTTCTCTGATAAAAATTTATCGTTCTCTTTTAATGAAGTATATTTTGTGAAAGTTTGAGAAGAAATTAAGGCAATGTTACCAAGGATATCCTGAATGCTTTTTTCCCCTAGGCCATGCCATCTTACGATTTCTTCATCGGGAATTTTTAAGAGCACCTCTGGTGAAAATATATTTTCCCTGAAAAGGATATTATTTGAGCGTACAGAAAGCTCCATTTTATCAAAAGGAATGCTCTTTGCCTCTTCAGACAAACAGGCTATTTTGTTTTTCAAATCTTTAACCAAGAGAAGATTAAGGCTTTTGGCTTCTGTGGTTGGGTTATGAGAGCCTAGGTAGTGATTCGTTGTTTCAATTTCTTCAACGGAAAAATTATCGTGAAGGCTGTCATTTTTCCCATCAATGAGGCCACCCTGAGCGGTTAATTTTTCTTTCCAGAGTTTGTATTGTTCAGATGGGAGGGGCATGTTGGTTCCTACTTATTTATGACAAGCCAAGCACATTTTTGATTTGCCATACAATTCATCAAGATCGATTTCTTCGTTTTCAGCTCTTAATGGATTTACAATTCTTTTGGCTTTAGCTCTCTCCAAACGAACTTCGTAGTCCTGCTTAATTTGCTCTACACGATCTGGTCGCATCATTTCCTCAAGAGATTCTCCTTCAGACCAAGTGAAGGGAGAACCTGATTTTGTCGCAGTTTTTTCGTAGGATTTCGCTTCTTCGAAAGCTTCTGGGTGTCTCTCTTTTAAGCGGACCCATTCGATTTTTTGCTGAAAAAAACAAAATGTGCAACCACTTCGCGAACGCCATTCATAATATTTTGGTAGACCGAGGCCGGAAGCTTCCAATATCTCTAAAACACCTTGTTTGTCGATTCCATCTTCTTTGAAAGGCAGAACGGTTTTCATATTCGGGTGCTTCCCTTTATATCCCTCACGAAACTCTTCATCTGAACGTATAGCAACATAGCTGAAAATTTTATTGCCTGCTTTTAGTTCTGGCTCAAGCCATAATTCGAAGGGTCTAATTTTTAGTTGCCTGGTACACCACCGGGTTTGTGCGGAAGGAAGAAAATTACTGTATTGCTTTAACCAGAAATCAAAGTCTCGATCAGGATTAAGCCGGAGAATTGGCTTTCCTAAGAATCCTTCAAGACAGCCCAAAAACTCGTACACCTCTGGAAGCTCTTTGCCAGTATCGGTAAAAAAATAATCGATCTCTAGGTCTGGGTGGTTTTGCCGCATATATACGGCCAAAGCGGCACTGTCTCGTCCGCCAGAAATACCTAAAACATGATGTTCTTTATTCATGCAGATACCTGCTTCTGCTTGCACTCATCCGTTTTATCAAAATTAGCCTCAACAATCTCAGCACCAATACTTGCTAATGCTGCCAGGAGAAGTTCTGGATTAGACTTATTATGCCCGTTCAAGGAACTGCGAATTATGCCTTCAATTTTAACTACATCCTTTTGCTGGTCTTGCTTGACTGTGAATTCATGCGCATAGGTTTTGGGTTTTCCGGTTAAACCAACCATAAAGGCAACAGCTTGGCGGTAATCTTCACGGTTATGAACACGCCCATAAGCCTCAATGTGATTAAATTGCTGGGAAAGCTCAGCAATCCGTAACTTTGCACGATTGACATCTAAATCGATCCAATCGTGGGTTGGCTTATCTGCGGCTAAGCTGGCAATACCTTCGATATCTTCTTTTGACCCTGTGTAATTGGATAAACGAACTGCAAAGGCATCGAGCTTGAAATCACCAGACACATGCATGATATTTTTTGCTCGAATATTCAGCTCTTCCAGCCCCAGCATTGCCTTTAAATTAACCTGTAACTCATCAACTAGTTCTTGGCGAAGCTCATCCAGAAGAGTTGGATAAGTGCCAACCATTTCAACCAAACTTTTATCCAGTTCTTCTATAATAGGCTGTACATCACCTTTATTTAAGCCGTCTTCGTACTCCTTAAAGAGATGAGGGAGGTCATCAAAGAGTACTTTATTGGGGTCATTAGCATTTTTTATAAGCTCCCTTAATCGAATAGTGTTTTTACTGAGGTGTCTTGTTCGGAGTACCCAGGATGGTAGGTTTATAACCGTAGCCACGAGCCGTCTTGCAATTTCAAGAGGCTCTGATGTTTCTGCCAGTGGGGGTTCATTTTCATGCAACTTATTGAGCGTATTACAAACACCGGCAAGAATTTTTTGCCCAACATCTGAAAAGTTCATTTTTCGCAGGGCAATATCTTTAGGCGATTTCATCAATATTTCGATGAAGAGATAGTCAATGCTTGGTCTGTACACACCCTCAAGATATGCGGCATAATCATTGATTTTTATTATGATGTAGGCCACTGCAAAAAAGGAAAGTAAACCGTCTTTGACTCCATACGGAGGCTTTCTCCAGAGGTCATATAGTTCCATGAGGCTTATCGGTCTATCCTTATGTTCCTCAAAATAACTGTCTGCAGCCTCCCACATGGGAAGAATGTGACAGGGGTCTTTTTCGGGGTGAGGCATTATGAATTTGTTTCCATCATAAAGCTCAGTATTAGCCAATAAAATATCGTAAAGCCCACCTTCAGCAGGATAGCCTTTGATATTCAATCGTTCTTTTCCATTCTGCTCAATCATAGCTTTAAGGAGAACCTTTAATGCCGCGTTTGAATTGCTAGAAGGTTTAATACGATTGGCTAGTTCGCTATTGATACAAGGGCTATCTTTATAAAGGATATTTGCTTTTTTTGATGCCAGCTCATGCAAAGCTTTAAAGCTTAAGCTAACCGAAGATTTTCCAAAATCATTCCACTTGGCCTCAGATAAAGTTTCTGTCAGATATTCTTCTAGTCGGACTCTCATGGAAGCCCAGCGGGACTCTACTTCCCGCCGAGCTACGGTGTCTCCTCCAAGAGCAGGGTTATTGGTTTTAATCCACTCAAGAGCTTGAAGCTCTTTGGCATAATTTTGGATCAAAAAGGAATTTTTCGCTACGCTAACAATGACAGGCCATTTTTTTGTGAATTTTGACGTTTTTTTACAGAGCTTTTCCAGGTCTTCCTCTGCTTCATCCTCGGCACCTAGCACTACCATATAAAGGCCTATAGCGCCGTGTGCGGGTTGATAGTCTTTGGCTCTTTCAAAAGCCTGGTCTGAGGGCACCAAATCCACATCCATCCAGCGTAAAGCTCCTGTCTGGTGATAATGCTTTTTAGCTACGATAGGCTGAAAACTAGCGACTTTCCTTAAATGATCAAAATTAAGTTGAGGTGCTTGGTCGCAGGCCTCCTCAATAGCCGCATCAATATCGAAATCACTACCTTCGTAAAGCGAGTAAGATTTCTTATGCTTTTTGTAAAGCAGCACAGACCATGATTCTAATTGTTTCAGAATTTCATTTAGCAACTTTTTACTTAAGTTGGGTACACCACACTGTAGTAACAGTTCTTTTTCTGGAACAAGACCAGACCGCTCCTGAAACATATCCATCAAAGCAATGCATTTAAGTATTTCCAACGTTTGTGGACTGCCCCCAAATGCTTCAGTGCGTGAAAGGGCATCAACAGCCAAGGACCACCTATGTCCATCGGGTGAGGCCAAAATTGACGGCTCTAAGTTGGACTTTAAATAGTTCCAAAGCCGAGACGGTGAAAAAAGCTCACCTGTTCCGGAATCCGTACTTTGAATAAATTCCCGGAATCCATTCGGTTCGGAGGAGTTTAGAAATCCAAAAACACTGCGTTGGTTCTGTCCAAAGCGTCGACGTGATATCGGGCCAAGAAGGGCGGCGGTTACAGGATGTAACGGCCAGCATTGTGAGAGACTCTTTGCCAAGACCTTAGCATTGACCGGTCGCCAATTAGCAATTTGCTCTGCAACAGTTTTGCATACCAAGGGGGTTGTCGACGGCTTAATGTCGGACTGAATAGCACGGCCAACAAGCTCAATTAATTCTTCGCCAGCTACATTAAGTGGCATGTCAACAAAGCGACCTTGAATTTTTGACCACTCGTCTCTGAGGTCACGCGTTAAACGCCGAGAGTATTCAGCAAAGGCTTGGTGCAGAATTCCTAGAAGGACAATTTTGCCATTGCTCCTAGCGGCTAGTTCAGCCAATTGCTGGAAGAAATAGATATCGCAAGAGCCGTCTGTAGCCACCTCCAAAAACTTCCCCATTTCATCAATAACGATGAAAAGACCACACTCCTCTTTTGCAGCTATATTTCTTATGAGATTGATAACCGCTGCCTTGCCTTCTTTCTTACTGATGTCAAACTGATCAATAAGAGCTTTTCGCAAGGTTTCTTCAGCGGACCCTTTGAAGCCCACTATGGGAACAAAACTCCACCCTTTTTTACCCGATACACCAAATCTCTTTAGGATTTTTTCCACATCATCTTGTGGTATATTTTTTTTTGCTAGCTTGCGTAGTTTCTGATCTCGCCCAAGAAGCGTGCTCAAAGCAACTGCAAGGCTTGACTTTCCTGAGCCATACGGGCCAGTCCATGTAAAGGCGGCTTCACTAGATTGGGATCGCCCCTTAGCCATGTTCATCAGTATTGCTGTAGAAGACTGAGGGCATATAAAGCTCTTCACGGTTTCAGCATCGCCCATGTCTGAGTCGATTCGAATTGACCTTTGAAATCTAGAGCTGATTTTGACTTTTTCGGAAAGCATCATGTTAAGCCACTTTTTTTATTTCTTTTTGGTCATAATCAATATTTAAGAAGTTTAGTTCTTGGATATCATCGAGTGGTTTATTAGAGATAACCTGCCTTAATCCCGCAGTTTCAGACCAAGTCAAAATTCCATTTGAAGATTTTTCAATCCTATAAAGGCGGTCGGCCACAGAATCTTCATCAAGGCACAGTACGCGCCCCGGCGAGCAAGGCTCGTAAACAATGGTTTCCAGTGCTAGCGTTCGTGCATTCTTGGTATATTTTTTCCAAAAATTTATGAGGGCATACAAAAATACGCCATCTCCTAGGGAGGGCTGATTTCCTCGTTTGATTTGGAAAGTGTTGTTACGGCTGAGCGGTTGTATAAGTCCAAGCTCTGCTAGAGGACTTTCAATTTGATCCTCTGTAAATTCATCTAATTTAGAAGGCTTATTCACATAGGCCCTCACTAAGCACTCCACATCACGTTTTATTGTGGCATTTGATGAAGTTTTCCAGTTACGATTTTGACAAAGGGTTAGGATGCTTTGTGCAATCATTCCTCGGTCAAATTGATTATTATTGAAATGGTTGAAGAGCCATATATAAGTTGCCTTAGATGAGCTAGAAGCAAGATGCCAATGAAATGTCCATATAGAAGATGTATTTTCCATCCATGGATCTAGGCCGTCATCGCTGAGGAGGCGTTTTGCTAGAGCAGTGGTTACGATGTCCTTATTCTCATCCTCAATTATTACATTGGAAGAAGTAGCCCAATGGCGCATTGAGGAAACCATATTTTTACCGACACCAAAACGAGCAATAGCATCGTCATTTAGAAAAAGGTCCTTTGATTTTTCTTTGTCCTCTTGTTTTTCCAATTCAAAGACAGCATCAAAAGTCTTCTTTAGCCACCCGTACCTTAAAGGAAAGGTTTCGTGTCCTGAAAATTGGGGGCGAAAATGATCTTCATACAGTAAACCGCGATTCATGTGTTACCCTCGATCTGGAGAGTAGTTCCAGTTCCAAGATTATAGGTGCTTTTTATGTAAGGTCAAGCTGGAAACTACTCTCCAGCTTTTGTTATCTTTGTCGAAGGCTTATAATGTGAAAGTTAAATAATGGCTAATATTTCAAAATGTTAAGCGAAAAAACTATCTTTCTAGATTTTCAGGCTTCAACGCCATTGCATGAAAAAGCAATGACAATGATGACACCTTACTTTATCGAAAAGTTTGCCAACCCTCATTCTAATGATCATATTTTGGGTTGGCAATCTAATCAAGCTGTGCAGGTTGCACGTAATAAGATTGCAGAATCTATCGGTGCTGATGCAGATGAGATCATATTTACTTCTGGAGCAACAGAAGCAAATAACCTTGCCATAAAGGGGTTGCAACGTTTATTGAGGGTGCGTAAAAAAAACAAAATAATCACAAGCTTGATTGAGCATAAATGTGTCCTGGCTTCTTTGGAATACTTGAAAGAAGAGGGTTTTGATATTGTTTATTTACGGCCTGATAAAGAAGGAATAATTACCCCCGAAATGTTACAGGCTGAGATTGATGACAAGGTAGGTTTAGTTAGCATAATGCTAGTTAATAATGAGATCGGTACAATACAACCGATCTCTGAACTTTGTAAGGTCGCGCATTATTCAGGTGCTTTGTTTCACACAGATGCCGCCCAATCTCCCGTTTTTATGAAGCTCGATGTGAATGACCTTGGTGTGGATATGCTTAGTTTATCTAGCCATAAAGCATATGGTCCAAAAGGTATTGGTACTCTATTTATCCAAAGGGACATCAAGGGCAGCATGTCTCCAATTATTCATGGAGGTGAACAGGAAGATGGATTGCGGTCTGGTACTCTTCCAACAGTTCTTTGTGTTGGTTTTGGGGAAGCTTTCTACCAAATATCGAAAACGGTGGAAGCTAATGGGGAAAATTTGAAAAGTCTTTCTAATCTGTTCTTTTTAGAATTAAAAAAAACTATTCCAGAAATTGAAATCAGCGGGTCACTGATTATGAGGCATCCTGGAAATTTAAATATTAGGTTCCCAGGTTATAAATCTCAAGATTTTTTGCAATCGCTACAACCTCAAATAGCTGCTTCTGCCGGATCAGCCTGTAACAGCGGTAAAGAAGAGCCTTCATACGTTCTTGACGCGCTTGGTCTTGATCGAGAGGTTGCTTCAGAATGTATTCGGTTTAGTTTTGGGATATACCAGGATTTCAAAGAAATTTCTGAAGCCGCGAGAATTGTAAGTGACACATATAAGCAACGTCAAATACTTGGGCTTTAACTGTAGGCCAAATTCTTGTGACAAATCCCACCTACCTCTCACATACCGAAATCAGATATCTCACCTCTGGTGACAATAAATCTTTGGCTGTCTCTCCGGTTCATAGCCTTGGCTTCTATCTTTAGGGCTGTTAGATTTATTATATTCTTCCCTGAGAATTTGTTGTGACTGCACACCTATTTCAATATAACGGCTAATGTCTTGTCTTAAGTTTGATATTTCAAGTTTATGCTCCTGAGTAGTATGGCTGATTTGTGTTTGTAGGTTTTGGCGTTCTTTGAGTTGCCGACTTACGAGGGCTTGTTTTTCGTCTCTATCTCGAACTTGGCATTGTTTCATTTCTGTTTCATTTTGACTGCGGATTTTTTGGTATTCCCTGTTATGCGGTGCCAAATTCCTTTTAGTCCTTTGGGAAAATGCTTGGAGCGTTCTAGGGTTTCTTTCTCCCAGCGTTTCTCGTGTTTTTCTTTGAGAATCCTTCTGTATTTTTGATGATGTTTCTTTAAAGCCTGCTTTCTCTGAAGCAGAGGCTCTTTTTGTTTTTTCAATTTTTCATGAACCTCCTTGATATGAAGCTCCACGATGATGATACTATTCCATCTAATGAGGAACCCTTGAGAAGGGTGTTCCATTGCTCTAAGGTTTCGAATAATTGTTTCGAACTTTTTCCCCGAACCTCCAGCGTCACACTGGCTTCGCACCTTGAAAAAATGAGCAATAGCTTTTACAATGCGGGGATACCCTATTGAAGAAACGATTCTACCATGCCAAAGTGGACTATTGACGAAGCTCGCGAACATTATAATATCAACGGCTGGGGTGCGGGTTATTTCGATATCAATACAAAAGGCAATATCGTTGTCCGCCCCAACCGCCAAAACCAACATGACATTGATCTTAAAGCTCTGGTCGATGACATCCAGTCAAAGGGTTATTCGCTTCCTGTTCTCATCCGTTTTTCGGACATTCTGAAAGCCAGCATTGCTAATCTCGCCAATTCTTTTCAGCGAGCCATTGAAGAATACGAGTATAACGGCCAATACCACGGGGTATATCCCATCAAGGTGAACCAGCAACGGCAGGTTGTGGAAGAAATCGTAAAATTCGGACAGCCCTACAACATCGGACTCGAAGCCGGGTCCAAGCCCGAGTTACACGCCATTCTCGCTATCCTCGATAACCCCGAAGCTCTGCTGGTCTGCAACGGCTATAAAGATGAATCCTTCATACGACTGGCATTGATGAGCCAGAAGCTGGGGAAAAAAGTTTTTATTGTCGTGGAAAAACTGAACGAATTATCTCTCATAGAAAAAGTCGCAAAAGAGCTCGGCGTACAACCCAATATAGGACTGCGCATCAAACTGGTGAGTGCCGGTCAGGGGCGTTGGTCTTCTTCGGCAGGAGAACACTCCAAATTTGGACTGAACTCCATCGAGTTGATGGAAGCCCTGCAAATAGCCAAAGATAAAAACATTCTCGACTGCATCAAATTAATCCATTTTCATTTAGGCAGTCAGATCACTAATATACGCCGCATCAAAAACAGCTTGCAGGAAGTGGGACGGTTCTACTCTGAACTGATGCGGTTCGGTTGCAACATTCAATACATTGATGTCGGCGGTGGGCTGGGAGTGGACTACGACGGTTCTCGTTCGACATTCGCTTCCAGCACCAATTACTCGGTACAGGAGTACGCCAATGATGTGGTGTATCATCTTTTAGAAATTTGTAACAAGGAAAACCTGCCGCACCCGAATATCATCTCCGAATCGGGGAGAGCCATGACCGCTCACCACTCCATACTGGTGGTTAACGTTTTAGATGTTACAAACTTTCCTGAATGGAGCGATACGATTGAAATCGGCGAGGATGCTGTCGTTAAGGAAATTTTCTATGTCCTCGACTCAACTTCCAATAAGAATCTAAATGAATCCTGGCACGACGCTGTGCATTTAAAGGATGAAGCACAGAACCAGTTTCTCATGGGCATGATCTCCCTTGAAAGCCTGGCAATGTCGGAAAGAATCTTCTGGGGTATTTGCCGTAAAATAGAAAAGTTAAGTTCGCATCTGAAATTCATGCCTGATGAAATTCGCAGTTTAAAAACCCGATTGGCAGACAAATATTTCTGCAACTTTTCAGTTTTTCAATCGGTTCCAGACTCATGGGCTATCGACCAGGTCTTTCCAATAGTGCCCCTTTACCGATTGAACGAAGAACCCACTCGTGATGCCACGCTCGCAGACATCACTTGTGATTCGGATGGCCAGATAGACACTTTCATCGGCACTAACCGAGGAACGGAAAGCACCCTTCGCGTTCATGCACTGGAACCCGGCGAAACCTATCCTCTCTGCATTTTTCTGACGGGAGCTTATCAGGAAATTTTAGGCGATCTGCATAACCTGTTTGGAGACACCAACACCGTTCACGTTTCCCTGAACGATGATGGCACAATAAAATACGAGCAGATCATTGAAGGTGAAGATGTAACCGATGTGCTCGACTATGTCCAATTTTCAGCGGATGAACTTGCAGGACGCATTGACGGATTCCTCATCGGTTGCGTGCAACGAGGTGTCGTCACACAAAAAGAGGCGGATGACTTTCTGACTCTTTACAAAGAGGGTCTGGGCGGCTACACCTATCTGGTTGATCCCGACAAGCCTCAAAAAAAATAACCCTCGTCAATCTTTGGATTTTTGTAAATTTATGATCTGCTGCATCCGTTCTTCATTCGTTGGATGAGTAGAAAAGTAGCTGGCCTCTTTGGATTTTTCACCTGACTTTTTACGAAACACTTCCAAGAGTTGCAGGAAATATTCAGGTGAATAACCTGCTCTATTCAAATACCCAACTCCCATCTTATCCGCTTCCAATTCTTGAGGACGCGAGAATCCACCTACCAACGCAGGCTTGACCAGATATTCACTGTAGCCCGCACCAGGAACAAAAACATTTAAAACTGAGAACCCAATCGAAGTCAGAATAGAAACACCTAGCCTGGTGTAGTAATGCCCCGCCTTAAGATGTGCAATTTCATGTGCCGCAACCGCAACTCGCTGTTCCTTTGATAACTCGTGAAGCAAATTTGCAGTAATGTTTATTTCATTACCCGTTGTTACCCATGCATTTGAAAAGTCGGCATAATGCACCACCGCATCAAACTCTTCTTCAGGAAAATTTGCTAATACAATCGTATCAACCGCAGTTTTCCATAGAAACACATCATAGGCACACCCGGCACAATCTTTATCCTCGGTGGACTGGCACCCGGCCAGCAAGAATAAAATCAGGAAAAGTAAAAAAGGTTTTTTCATGGATGAAGCCAGAGCCATTGGAGGCATTACACTTGGCCTTTTTGCAGGACGTTTACCATTTCTTGATGGACGATTCCGTTGCTAACGAGAATTTCCTGATCATAAATATTGGTCGGGCTGCCATCAAATTTACTGGCTTTGCCACCCGCTTCGAGAACGATTAAGAGTCCCGCAGCGACATCCCAAGGGTGCAACATACGCTCCCAGAATCCTTCAAAACGGCCCATCGCTGTATATACCATATCCATAGCAGCAGAGCCGGGGCGGCGCACCGCCTGACAGGCTTTCATAAAATTACAGAAATGATCCAAATTATTTTTGTCCGACATCACCACGCGCGGTGCAAAACCTGTAACCAGTAAACTCTTTTGCAATGAAGGAATAGTTGATACATGGATGGGCTTGCCGTTAAGTATTGCACCCTGCCCCTTTTCGGCAACAAACAATTCATCGAGGCAAGGATTATAAATGACTCCCACCTGCACTTCGCCCTGCTGCTCTAAAGCGATTGAAACGCAATAGCAAGGATAGCCATGCGAATAATTCAGCGTTCCATCCAGCGGATCAATAATCCATTTGCTGGTCGAGTCACTGCCTTCAGCATTGCCTGACTCTTCAGCAAGAATATCGTGGTCGGGAAAAGTTTTTTTGATACGGGCGATAACCGTTTTTTCAGCAAGAAGATCGACTTCGGTTACCGGGTCATAAAGTTCTTTGAAAGAAACTTTGCCGATGTCGTCTGCGCGGTCGCGGAGAACCTTACCTGCTGCCAAAGCAGCTTCCACTGCTACTATTACTTCTTGGCTCACTCAAGCCACCCGCCGCCGATCACGCAATCATCCTGATAAAAAACTGCCGACTGGCCCGGCGCGATAGATATCTGTGGCTGATCGAATTCCACACGAACGCGGGAATTTTCTAATTTTGTGATCGTAGCTGGAACACCCTGATGTCGATAGCGAATCTGCACATCAGCGCGAGTAGAGTCTTCAACATCCAGACACCAATTGACCTGAGCCACAAAACAATTTGCACGCTCCAATTCTTTTTTAGTCCCCGCTGTGATGCGATTATTCACCGGGTCAATATGAGTCACGAAATGCGGCTCCTTGAGTCCACCCAAATTCAATCCCTTGCGCTGACCAATGGTAAAGGCAGGATAGCCCCTATGTTTACCCAGCACCTCGCCCTTTGAATTAACAATATCGCCTTCATTAAATGCATCGTCGTTTAATTGCCCGGCGATGAATTTTGGATAATCGTTATCCGGGATAAAACATATTTCATGCGACTCGGCTTTCTCGGCCACATTCAACCCCAGTTGCCTGGCGCGTTCGCGTACTTCATTTTTATCCATATCACCCAGTGGAAATTCCAGACGCGAAAGCTGATCTTGTGACAAGTTGAAAAGAAAATAGCTCTGGTCTTTCCAACGGTCGCGCCCTCGACGAACGAGAAATTTACCGCTTGAATGCTTGACGATAGAAGCATAATGTCCCGTCGCTACCCGATTCACACCAAACGATTCTGCTTTCTGAATCATCTCATCGAACTTTAATTTCTGGTTGCACAAGGTGCAAGGAATCGGGGTGCGTGCCTGCATATATTCAGAAATGAAATAGTCAACAACCTCTTCCTTGAACTTTTTTTCCATGTTGAGGATATAAAAAGGAATACCCACTTTTTCGGCAACACGGCGAGCATCGGCAAGGTCATCAAGAGAGCAACATGTACCGAATCGGTTATCCGACTCAGAATAGTTCCACAACTGCAATGAAATGCCAACGGCCTGATAGCCCTTTTCTTTTATAATAGATGCTGCGACCGAGCTATCGACACCGCCACTCATGGCTATAGCTATTTTTTCAGAATCGTTCATAGTTCCATTTGAAAAAAGGACAGGCAAGAATCACCTAATCGCCTGTCTTTAAAAGAATTCAGTCTACCATAACTTTGTTGCAATTTTGTCTTATGGAAATGCTCAACAATTACCCAGCCATCATTTTTCAAAATACCTTCCAATGCGGAAAGGGTAGGCTGATAAAGATCATCCGCAAATGGTGGATCAACATAAATAAAATCGAACCGGGAACCCTGCTCCTGTAAAACCGGTAAAGCTTGCAGTGTCCCCTGTTTCATGAGTTGCCAACGGGCTATCTGGCCTGCCATTCTGCACTTTTCTAAATTGCGCATTATCAAAGCTTGTGCTGCAGGGTTCTTCTCGACAAAAAACACCTTTTCCGCACCCCGGCTGAGAGCCTCAATGCCCATTGACCCTGTACCCGCAAACAGGTCAAGAAAAGTCTTGCCCACCAGTCCCTGCCCTATCAGATTAAAGAACGACTCTTTTACCCGATCCAAAGTGGGACGGATTTCCACATCGCCCAACTCCACCAGCCGGGTTCCACGTGCCACACCAGAAATAACTCGCATTTAAAAAGGTACCTTATAATTAAGTAGGGGACAAACAATCTTGACATGGAATTCTATTAAAATTATTATAACTTGTGTTCCAGAGGAATTAGCGGTCGGGTATCGTCTAATGGTAGGATGCCAGATTCTGATTCTGGATGTCGAGGTTCGAGCCCTTGTACCCGAGCCAATTCCTCTGGCCATTGCCGTCTATTCCCACTATAAAGAAGTCGCATTCATTGTTGTTGCGAGCAGCTGAGTCAATACGTCAAACTTAAGGAATTATGAATATTTACCGTAATCCATTTATTGTCGCCCTTTGTGCACCTGTTTATCAGTTGGTAGCCACCATTGCCATCACCAACGACTTTTTGATGGCGGCTATTTTCATCATGTTCACTCTGAGCCTTATAGGCGCTTATGTCACCGACTTTCCGTTATTAGCAACACTATATATGAATGAGGTTGCCCATAAAACCTCTGTTTCATCATTGATGGGAATGTTGTTGGGACTGATGTTGTTCCTGGCGTTCGGCACAGGCGGGGATGAAGGAAGCGATGGTGGTATGATCTCTGCCGGAGGAAAATTTATGGCAACATGGGGGGTTTTGTCCTTACCTGCTTATCCCTTGATGGTGTTTTTGATTTTCAGTTTAAATAAACGCGACCTCGAAGCAGAAGAAGCCATAAGAAAAGAAAAGAAAAAGAAGAACCAAGGTGGTGGCCCACCTATTATGGAACGCGACGGATTTTAATAATTACGCATGGCCCCATCGTCTAGCGGCTAGGACGCTGGCCTCTCACGCCGGAAACAGGGGTTCGATTCCCCTTGGGGCTACTCCCTTAGCAGGGATGAGTAATAAAAAAACTCCCTCAAAGGAGTAACCTTGTTTCAGAATGGTGGTGATATCTCATCGGCTTTTCTACACAGTTTTTTAGATTTTTATATAACAATGCTTCGATTTTACCAGACCCCAAGGCTATGATATTTATGGTCGCACGTTTTGGCATCTTTTAAAATAGCGTAGCTCTTTATCTTAACTGAAGTCTAAACCATTATCAATGGCTTTAACTAGTCATAAATCAATTTGAAAATACCTATGTCCACCGAACAAAAAATTCGTGATTTAGCTGAAGAATACAGTGCAAATTTAAAAAATAAAATCGACGATCGAACTGAAGAAATGTTAGGAGATGAGAATTCGCACTACTTAATTTATAAAGTCTTAGGAGTATCTGACGAGGAAGGAAGGTTAATAGATTTGTACCAAAATAAAGGACGTTTTTTGTATAAATATGCCGGTTCTTTTCTCGAAGAAGCCACCAAATTATGTTTTTTATCAAGATTCCCTTCATCTGGAAGCCGAAGGATTCCTAATACCTTGGGGACTCGACCAAAAAACTTTGAAATAGATTGTTTAGTTAATGAAAATGCCCTAGAGATTAAATGGAGAGATGCAACTACCGATGGAGATCATATAACTAAAGAGCATACTCGAATGAAGGTAATTGCCGATGCTGGTTACAAACCTATTAGGGTAATGTTTTATTATCCAAATAGAAACCAGGCAAAAAAAATTCAAAGCACACTTGAAACCTTATATGCAGGCGTAGGAGGTCACTACTATTACGGAGATAAGGCATGGAGTTATGTTAAAGCCATGACCGAAATAAATTTGTATGAAATATTAGAAAATATTGCCGAAAGAAAAATTTAATGAAAACAATTAAAGAAAAATTTTCCTTAATACACGGAGACTGCCTTCGAGCTATAGACCAAATTGAGTCAGAGTCTATAGATTTGATTTATTTGGACCCTCCATTCTTAACCCAAAAAATTCAGAAGTTAAAAACAAAAGATCGGAGAAAAGAATTTTCCTTCCGTGATATGTGGAGCGATCATAAGGAGTACACAGATTTTCTTTATTCAAGGATATTAAAAATGCCTGATAAGTTGAAAAAAACAGGTAGCATTTTTGTTCATTGTGATAAAAATGCAGCTCATTTAGTCCGTTTGATTCTTGATGAAGTTTTTGGGAAGAATCAATTTGTTTCTGAAATTATTTGGTGCTACCGAAGATGGTCCAACTCAAAGAAGGGATTACTTCCATCGCATCAAAATATTCTTTTTTATTGTAAAACAGAAGTTTTTAAATTTAACCCTATTTATGTAGATTATTCGGAAACAACAAATGTTGATCAGATTTTACAAAGGAGAGTCCGTGATAAGCATGGAAAATCCGCCTATGCGAGGAGAAATGATGGTTCTGTGATATCAAATGGCGCAAAAAAAGGTGTGCCGCTAGGTGATGTATGGGATATCCCTTTCTTAAATCCAAAAGCCAAGGAAAGAACAGGATACCCAACTCAAAAACCGATTTTGCTTTTGGAACAAATAATCAAACTTACAACAGATAAAGGGGACGTTGTATTAGATCCTTTTTGTGGAAGTGGAACGACTCTTGTTGCGGCAGATAGGTTAAATAGAAAAACTATTGGCATTGATATTTCTGAAGAGGCCATTGAATTATCTAAAGAAAGGCTTGATAATCCAGTAAAAACAGAATCAAACGTATTAAATAGTGGGCGACAAGCATACAAAAGTGTGAACGAAGAAGCGCTTACCATCCTGACGGGATTAGATTATATCCCTGTACATAGAAATAGTGGAATTGATGCTTTTGTTAAATCTGAGGTCCTCGAGGAATCAATCCCTGTCAGAGTTCAAAGAAAAACAGAAACACTTTTCGAGGCATCGGGAAAATTAATAAAAGCAATTAAAGGCAAAGGAATTGAAAGAGCGATTTTAGTATCAACGGGGACAAATAGTTTATGGGAAGAGGCTGATGATCTTCCTGAGAACATCGTTGTCATTGATTCAACTGCATATTCAATCCGCAAGACTTTGGTAAATTTGGGCCTTATCAATTTATGCGTGTGATCTGAACTATTCTTAATTTTTATTGGAGATTTCCAATTTCTAACGAGAAAACTGTCTATACTTTGTCCGCAGTTTTTCGCATAAAAAAAGCGATTATCCAAAGAGGACTGACCGCTTAAAACTTTATAATATAGTAAGTTGCGGAAACCTCACCGTAACAGGATTATCTGATCTCCCTGCCTCTCACGCCGGAAACAGGGGTTCGATTCCCCTTGGGGCTACTCCCTTAGCAGGGATGAGTAATAAAAAAACTCCCTTGAAGGAGTAACCTTTCACCTCATCCCATTGACCCCTTGTGATATATTTCCCGTAACATTTTATTTTATTCAATAGTATATTTTTAAGCCTACTGAATCTGTAGTCAAGTGCGACTTGACCCCTTAATTTCTGAACGTATTATAGAAACGTATTTTGTGTTTTATGAAATTCGCCGTGAAGATTTTGTCCTATCCAGACTGGATAGGGCTGAGGAACCTTTTCATCATGGTAAGCCGGTTCGATCTTTGGTTACTAGTGGTCTCAAGAGTGAAGTGGTAACAACTATTGATACAGGCCTTACTAGAACTTTTGCAGATTTCCTTGCGGTTTTAGGGGAAAAGCTATCAAACACAAAAAAACTGTCTGATTCCGCCATTTACTTTATGGAGTATCTAAAGTCTGGGGTTTTTAAGAAATCAAAAAGCGTGACAAATCCCCAGCTTAATAAAATATATCGAACTCACCCCAAAATTAAAGGCTCCCTTGAAAAAGCGCAGGGAACAAGTAAAATATTTGGTCCTAGCAAGGCCCCGATAGTAGCTGTATTGCATTACTATTTTTCTAAAAAGAATTCCAAAATGGCGGACAAATTTATAATGGATCTTGCCACTGGTGAGGCCCTGCGAAAAGGGGACCCTGCTCACACTATCCGGGAAAATTGGAAAAATATTTTGGACGATGCGAAGGAAAAAGGTATGACCCATGCAAATTTGTTGGCAGAAGTTTTGATTTGGGGGTGGAACTCTTTGCGTCAGAATAGAAGGCCCACCAAGATAATTTTACAATGTCAGAAGGGTAAGCTTTCCAAAATTGAATAATATAATAACGGTAGTTCAGTACGTTCTGCTTTGTATATTAACTTTAAAACAGGAGAGGGTATATGAGAATTGTAGTTTTTTTAATTTTACTTTTGATTTTAGAGGGCTGCTCAGTCGGTATGGCTATGAGTGGAAAAGAAGAGCCCAATTTAGGGATGGTTCAGGTCGGGGCTTCAAGGGGTGAAGTTGAGCTTACACTTGGGTCATCTGGGAAAGTGGTTACCCTCGATGACGGGAATAGAATGGATGTCTATGAGTATGAAATAGGTAATAAGCCATCTGCAGGTAGGGCCGCAGGTCACGCAGTAATGGACCTGCTGACCTTGGGATTGTGGGAAGTTGTAGGGACTCCAATAGAAGCCTTTCAAGGGGATAAGCGTATACTCCATCTGATTTACGATAAGGATGATCGAGTGTTAAAGATAAATACCTCAATAAGGAAGGGTGCTAAATAACCCATGATCCAACTATCTGAATACGTGCCACATGAAACGAAAATCAAGCTCGTTTCCTTGAGGAATTGGCTTGTGCTACAGGAGAGGCGGACATGATTATTATGATTACATCGGCCGTTCACTCCACTGTTGAGGATAATATTCTCAGGGTGGAGAAAGTTGAATATAAGGATATTTTTAATGAAAAGGAGAGCGGGGAATGTTCATTTTTAGCGAATCATCAAAGGTGAAAATAAACGAGCATCAGCCTGAGTCCCTCGATTATCAGGCTTGGTTAGAAAAAATTAGCGAAGATGGTTACACATTACTGGCTATTCACCCAAGCCAATCAGGGCAATATGAATGGCAGTTTTATCATGTGTTTGGAAGATTGCGTGGATCAGATAAACCGCCGGCAGAGGGGTAATATGGTGAAATTATCGGTTGAACAGTTTTGTGAGCTGAAGGATTCGGGTCGATATGGGCAACCAGCCTATGATGGCTGTATTTATTTTGAAATAGGGTAATTTAATTTCAAATAAAAAGGCGGGGTAAATGGGGAAGACAATATCGATAAAACAAGACATTCTGATTTACACGAAGAATGGGTGCGCTTGAGCAATGAATACCCTGCGATCAGTCGAAATTTAAAGGGTTTTAAGCATGATGTGCTTAGGGATGTATTTTAAAGATTAACGCATTTAGATCGTTATTTGCTAGAATTTATTTTTAATGAAGGCTTTCATTCCTCACGGAGTGACGAAGTTATTTTTTTGGGTGAAATTTTAAATCATATTGATCGCGGAAGTGCCGGCCTTGACTTTACGGAAAGCGAAATTGAGGGAATATTAAGTTTTCATTTAAAGAATTTAACAAGACTGGGGATTCTCGCTGAAGACATTGACCATGATAAAACCCATTCGTATAAGCTGACAGAATTTGGCGCGCAATTCCTGCGGGAGGTATTAGGGAAGGCGGAAAAATAATGTACCAAAATAGCTTTAATCATTATATTTAAATGAATAAAATCTTTTCTACGGCACTTTGTCTTTTAATGTATACCACCCAATCCCTGGGTTATTTTTTTACTGTCTTAAATGGTGTTTTTGGCATGGAAAAGTTACAATGTGAATTAGTAATTTTTTGACGTTTTGAAAAAATATGAGCGATTTTATAAAAGAAATTAAAAATACAACTACTGCCTACAATGGTGATTGTTTTGATTGTCTGAAGGATATAAAAGATGAATCGGTTGATCTAATTTTTGCTGATCCCCCTTATAACATTGGGAAAAAATTTGGGGATTTTGTTGATTCTTGGCCTTCAGATAAACACTATGTGGATTGGTGTTGCCGATGGTTAGAATTGTGTATACAAAAATTAAAACCCAATGGGAGCCTTTATGTTATGACCAGCACACAAGCAATGCCATATATCGATATTTGGCTGAGAGAACAGATGTTTGTTCTTTCTCGTATTGTTTGGCATTATGATAGCTCTGGTGTTCAGGCAAAGAAATACTTTGGTTCTTTATATGAACCGATTATTTTTTGTGTGAAAAATGCAAAAAACTATACATTTAATGCGACAGACATCAAGATTGAAGCAAAAACGGGTGCTAAAAGAAAACTAATCGATTATCGCAAACCAACTCCTACGCCTTACAATACTTCTAAAGTTCCAGGTAATACATGGTATATACCGCGTGTGCGGTATCGAATGCCTGAATACGAAGAACACCCGAGCCAAAAGCCAGAAGCTTTATTAGAGCGCATTATTAGAGCCAGTAGTAATCATGGGGATGTTGTGCTTGATCCTTTTGCGGGGACTTTTACAACATGCGCAGTTTCTCAGCGGCTCGGCCGAGAAACAATTGGTATAGAGATGCAACTTAACTATTTTAAAGTTGGTTTGCGGAGGTTGTCTATTGCAAGTCATTTCAAAGGGGAAAAACTCAAACCTTTAAGCAAGACGTTCCTTAGAAAAAAGGGTGACGATATTCTTGATAATAGAGCACCCACTCAGAACGTTCTTTTTGATGTCAAAAATTAAAATTACTTCTCACTCCTTTACTTCCTCAATTACTCAGATTCTTGAAAAACATTTTGGTCACTATGCACGAGATATTTTTGAGTCTAGTCCTCTGCTTGGTTATTTGAATAATAAGACAAAATCTGCAAATCGCGGTTCAAAAGCCCGCGGAGCTTTTGCTAATCACTATGCCCTTTATGTTGTGATTGAGGATTACATGGAAAAGGGATTTTTTGATGGCTCAAATCATTTAACATATTCAAAATACGAGGGTGCTAAATTTAAAGACCTCTTTCGTAGGCAGAGAGAGTTACCTTTTGGAGCTAAGTTGCAAAATCATGCTTTGAATTCACGGCTAAACGATGAATTTGAAAAGTTTTATCCTACTTTAGGAAAACAACCCATTGTTCGAGATTTAGAAAAACAAAGATATTGGATTCAAGAGGATCTTTTGGAAGTCCAGATTCGTAAGAAGGATGGAGAGGATTTTACTTACAACATCGCTCAGGCAGTAATCGATATAATTGACGTATATGTTGCCACCAAAAGGGCCGCATTTGAAGGGTTTCTAGAAGTGTGTCGCAAAATTGCCGCTCTTGGAAAAGAAAATCCAGATGAGGCGGTTGACTTTGTTATTCAACAACTAAAACCGAATGTAGACGCGCGAGTTTTTGAAATTATTAGTTACGCCGTATTAAAGATAAAGTATGAGCAACAAACAGTTTGGATTGGGGATGTAAAAGACACTGTGGCAGAAGAAGCATTAATTCTTTATAAGACTGGAAGAACTAATGCTAATGATGGCGGTATAGATTTTGTGATGAAGCCCCTTGGAAGGTTTTTCCAAGTGACAGAAACGGTCGATGTTGCTAAGTATTTTCTTGATATCGATAAAGTTCAACGTTTTCCTATTACATTTGTGGTCAAGTCTGATGAATCGATAGAAGCGATTCGTTCAGCTATCAGGGTTCAAGCTATTGCTAAATATAAAATTGAGGCAGTTGTTGATTTGTATATGACAGCAGTAGAAGAAATCATCAATGTTCCTATTTTGGTCGATTCATTTTCTTGTATTGTGAAAACAGGAAAAATTCAGGAAGTTATGGATCAAATCGTTATTCAAAGCAAAGTTGAATTTAATTACAATGAGGATGAAGTATCCGAAGAGAATGAGCTGTAGAAATGTAATATCTGCTTTTTTAGCCAAATATTTTTTTCATGTCTTTTGCCTATTGAACGGAGGATGTCTTTTACAATAGATTCACTCGATACTTTCTTATCCATAACAATTTCCTTTAAAGGAAACTTTAACAGAAAGTAGATATTAGCTTTTTAACTCAAATGGTCCACTTTCAGATGACGCGATACAAACACATCCTAGCCCTCTCCTAGGCTTGGCCGATATAACCACGGAAAGACTGCGACTACGCCTAATCTCACGGCTGACCGTTAATTTATGGACGCTAAGTACTTGGCCTATCATTGTTTAGTTATGACCTGTTTCTAGGAGTGCTTCAATCTGGTATCGTTGTCTTGGGGTAAGCTGTGTGTAGTCGCTCATAAGTATAGTGTTAGCTTAATTTTTTCCTTCCCTCAAGGTCGAGTAAACTCCTCGTCAAAATCTCCATGCGTAGATCTTTCTGCCCTAAGAGAACCTTCCCCCATCCACTTCAGACTTTGCAGTCTTAAATGAAAATTTGCTCGGCTTATCAGTGAGAAGTTTATGACCAAGTAACTCAATCAATCCATAATAAGTAAAATCATGGTGATGACTTTCTCTATAAAAAAGATATATTTCATCACCTGCATTTCTTGATGAAACAACTCTATTATCGTTCCCATGACCTTGATCCCCCTCTATATTTAAAACATCTCCCTCAAAGTAGTCTGCATATTGAGTTTGAACTTTTTGTTTTTCTTTAGTTATAAAAAGAATGATTTTATTATCATTTTTGGGCGTAACTATTCCTCTTGCGATAGCCTTAAAACTAGCGTAATCCCACAGTTCTGCAAGGCCGTGCCTTTCATAATTCTTACCTAGTAACAGGCTATCCATTTTTACAGGCATATTATCTCCAAAATTGTTACTGCCGAAACTTAGTCAATGGGTCCAACCGATCCGCTTACTGTTTGGCCCAAGTAATCCATTCATCAGTTTTATTTCCAGATTTAGTCTGACCGGGAGTAAGCTTGATTTCTTTCTACCGTTTTCATACCACCCAGTTGCCAGTCCTTCTATCTTCCCATCCTTCCAGTCACTTTCACCTTTTTTTTCACCAGTTTCATACCATACTTTTCTCTGTCCCTCTGTTTTTCCATTCTTGTGGAGGACTTCGAATTCTTTTCCACCAGTCCGGTTTGTTTGGCTAAATTACTTTTCACGGTTAACTTGACCAATCAAATCTAAAATCTCATCAAGATTTTTATCAACATGTTGCTCAAAAGGTTTATCAAGTAAGCTGTTATTTTTATTTTTTATGTGTTGTGAAAAATACTCTAACATTTGTTTATCAGAATCTACCATAATCGAATGTCTATTCTCCTCCACGCAAACACGACTAGTAGTTCCAGAACCTGCAAAAAAGTCTAATACAATTGACCCTTCATAGGAAAGACTCTTTACAAATCTCCTTATTAGTTCCATTGGCTTTTGAGTAGGATGTCCAACTCGTTCTTTAGAGTTGCCATTTAAGCGACCAATTTCCCATACATTTGTCGGATTTTTACCCTTTTCAATGTTGGCGGGAATAAGTCTTTTATCTTTCAATGCTAATTTCTTTTGTTCAGGTGAATACTGAGCTCGTACTGAATCTAAATCAAAATAATATTTTTTTGTTTTAGTAAGCCAAACTGCTTCTTCGTGTCTGTTTGCAAAGTACCTGTGAGCACTCATTCCATTTTTGTAATACCAGATTACGAGATTCGTAAATCTTAAATCGGTATGATGTCGTGTGTAATGTAATATTTCTAACAAATCTCCTTTTTTTAAATCTTGATATTGAAATCCACCGAAAATAACACAGCTACCTGTTGGTGATAAAATTCTGTAAACTTCATCTAGCCATTGCTTTGCCCAATTTAAATAATTATCAAAAGTATCCCAGGTATCTAAGTCTAAGTTGTAAGGTGGATCAATTAAAATTAGTTGAATGGAGTTGTCAGGGACTTTTTTTAGGAATTGTATAGCATCCTCTGTAAAAAATGCTTGTACAGTTTTTTCTATTTTAATGTTTTCAACGTTTGAACTATGTTTTTTGCCATCCTTTTTCTGTTTATTTAGCGCTTTCAGTCCGCTGTTAAAATGAGACTTATTTACCACTATTTTCACCTTTTAAATCTAATAATAAATCTTTAGCCTCAACATCAAGAATCTTGGCTATTTTATACAGGTCTTCAATACTTGGCTGTCTACGATTTTTTACGTATGAATTAATCATGTTATAGCTTTTGCCTAATTTTTGAGCCAGCCAAGTTTGCTTGATCCCTTTTTCGTCTAAAATGTCTTTTATTCTGTTCATGTGTTCCATGTCATACAATATATCTAATATATCATAAATAGAGATTAAAAACACTCATTATATGATATATTTTTGATAGATTATGGGATAGTTAAAATGAATTATTTTGGCAAATCATTACTTAAAATGTTGATTGATGTTTTAGCTACATCAAGCATAATTCCGAGCATTTCTTCAGGATCCCACTTTTCACCATCACCTTGAGTGAAGATTGATGTAGCTTGTAACATCATTGAATGAGTACCGAAATTAATTAGTCTATTTTTACAGAGGTTTGTGTTAAGTGGCATTCCATAATTTGCAGCTGTGAGGCGATCTATCCTATTTAACATTCCAGAATTATATACAAGTTCTACAACTCTTCCATCTGGTCGTATTACATTGATAGTCTCAGTTAAAAAGTTTGATCCTGTTAAAAATAAGATGTATGGGAAATGAGATTCGCATAACATTAAGTTGGCAATTTCGGCTATGTTTTTATAAGATCTTTCAATCGCATTTCCTGCTGCCATTAGATCCTGGTCATTTTTTGAACCGACTAGCTTTCCGTTTTTTATATTCTCAATATCTTTTCCCTGATGTTTAGCTTCTGATACGAGTATGATTCTCCAGTTCCCATTCTTATCTTTAACCTCGATCACTCCTCCATCTGGTTTAAAGCTTGCATTCGACACATAAAGTTCCTGCCCTAATTCCGGGTCCACCATTTTAAGTTTCTCGTTTACTTCTTCCTTATCGATTTTTGTTCTATACCTAAATGTTAAACTATCAAATTCTTTTATTAATAGTTCTAAAGTCTTTTCTTCAATTTTTCCAACAGACAAATCGTGGTGTTTAGCATTGTCACCAAAAATCCCAACCACTCCTTGAGAGATCTTGTGTTGTGACGTTAATCTATTGGATTGTCCCTTTTTCATTTTTGTCTCACTTAATATATTATGTTTTTGTTGTCACCTAATTATTATTATGTAGATAACCCAAAAGTGACATAATTTCAGAAGAATCTTACTGATAATTTTCACCTCTTGCAAGTGTCGAGTAGACCGGGGTGCCTAAGCTCACTCGTCATTAACGTGCCCTCCATGTTGCCTATACGTGCTGATGACCAGACCCCACTATTTATACCAGATTTAGGATTCAGTTTTCATATGGGCACCTCTATAAATTGCTTTTGGCCACGAGCGACCCCTATGAAATAAGGCTCTGCGAGTTGCCCGAGGCTGAATTATCGAATAAATAGAGGTGCCCATAAGTCATAATTGTGTTTGGAGTCTGTATCGTTTCCGGTGCTGGCGGTCGATCTAAGTCAGGCCGGTCGCATTGCATACGTACTCTCCCTCGCTCTCTCCTTCGGGCTAACGCTAAGCCGCTTATTAACAATACCGGCACTTCGTGCCTCCAAGTCCTCCTTCCGTCGGACCTGGTATTGTTAAACGCTTACCTTAGCTTACTTAGCCCTCAGTCAATCCCTCAGTCGGTACTTCTGCATGCTCCCTGGGGCAGAGTAGGTTAACACTTTTTATCTCATAAAATATTCGGGCTAAATTTAATAAATAATCAGATCTGATATAGGGAGGGCACTAAAATATTTTTGGGGTAACTATGGGGGTAACTTAGAACATCCAACAATATAAAACCTTTATATTTCAATAAGATAAGACTCTTATTCGGTAGGCCTTGGGGCTACCACTTTGCGTGGGGCGAATGTTTAATTTTCATTCTCCTCTTCCAAATCAACATTCGCACTCCCTGTCCGCGTGGCGGGATTCAATTTCCATCGGGTTACTCCCTTAGCAGGGAGTGGTAGTGAAAACCTTTGTGTGTCCCCTCTTTTTTGGCTTCATCGTTTAGGAGCTGTATCCTAAGTGCAACTTATAAGGGCCAGTGTTTATCTTACGGTTTCGATGCCAACTTCCAGATCATCGTCCCATCCATTGGGCAGCATTGAATTCAAGCCTTTGTCTCGTCGGGTTTGGGAAAGGTTTCTCATATAGTGGGAGTTACATTCAATGCAGAACCACCCTTCCCCCGAAAATATCCAGCATTCATCCTCTACCCAATCCTGTGCTTCTTCTTCGCTGTCGCACCATCCCCCATTTTCAGAACAGTTGTCGGCTACTCGGGCATAACATACCACTGAAAACTGATTATTCCTCTCGACAAACAATACCGGCTCCTTTTTCCAGTTAAAATAATTCAGCCTTAACAACTCAATTATATATAAACTTTCCTATCACAATCAACCTAATCGAAAATGCAAAGTCTCCATGTTTATATTCTTATGCTAAAACCAAAATCTGGTATAAATTGTTCAATGCACTTATCACTTATAAGGAAAGTTTAAATCATGACAAGTCGTATCGGTTTTGTAGGAGTTGGTCGCATGGGGGCCAACATGGCTCGGCGGCTCAAGGATAAGGGCTATGTCATCACGGCGGTTCAGGATCGTCATGTTCCAGCAGGAGAGTCTTTAGCGAAGGAACTGTCCTGCGAGGCGGCTGCTTCCCCTGCCCGGGTTGCCGAATTAAGCGATGTCGTGTTGACGGTGGTGCCAGATGATGCGGCGATGCACGATATCTTCTCGGAGGCAAGTCCCTCAAGCCTGCTTTGTCATGCAAAGAACCGATTGTTCATCAATTTCGCCACGGTCAACTCAGAAGTCCACATCAAGACCGAAGCTCTCGTCGAGCAGAATGGGGGGACCAACCTCGAAGCTCTTATGGCCAGCAGCATTACCCAGGCGCGGGAGGGAACTCTCTACCTAATGTGTGGGGGCAAAAAACCGGTTTTTGAAAAAGCTCGCACATTACTTGGGGCGCTGAGTTCAAAGCTCCTCTATATTGGTTCTGCTGGCGAAGCAACAAAGGTCAAAGCACTCGTCAATATGGTCATGAACTGCAACACCGCCGCCTTAGCTGAAGGGTTGGGACTCGGAGATGCGCTCGGGCTGGACCTGACAATGCTTCGCGAGGTCTTTGGGCAAACGGGTGCGGCATCGCGCGTTCTTGAAACAGACGGCGAAGATATGCAAAACCGGGATCATGAATGCTATTTCTCTGCCGCCCATGCCGCTAAGGATTCTGGAATCGCCCTCAACATGGCACAGTCCGCCGGGTTACAGTTGCCATTGGCGCAAGCCGCTTTCGATCAATACCAGCGTCTTGTTGAAGCAGGTAAAGGCGAACTTGACAAGTCGGGTGTGGCGGAATTGATATTTAAGGGACGAATGAAATAGAGTTTTAAATCAATTTATATTTATTAACGTACCATTCAGGAGAAGAACGCAATGCCGCTCGAAGATGAATTGGGGGATATTTTACAAAAGGCCCGGGACGGCAAAACATGGTCGCAGGCCGACCTTGTTCGGGCAACAGACCTCCCGGAAGACGACATCCAGCGGATAGAAAGCTATCAATTGACACCAGAGGATTCGGTTGTATTAAAGCTGGCGAAGGCGTTGGATTTAGATGGGCCTACCCTGATTGATATTGCTCAAGAGCGATGGACACCTAAAGAACCCGCCGTTGATCCCGATTTTGATTTGGTTTGCCTAAGTGTTTTTATGGGGGAGTATCCCGTAAATTGTTACTTGTTACGTTGTAAAGCGACGGGAGAAACTGCGGTGGTGGATACGGGAGCAAACCCAAAAGCAATCATCAACAAGGCCCGCGAAATGGGCGTTCGTCCTAATAGGATTCTATTAACCCATGCTCATCCAGATCATGCAGGCGGCTTGGGAGAACTTAGCGATGCCTTTGATTGCCCTACCTACATTGATCACAATGAACCCAAGCCGAAAGGAAGTCGCAATTTCAAAATTGTAAAGGATGGGGATGAATTGACGCTTGGTAATTTGCGAATCTTATGTATAGAAACGCCTGGCCATACAGCGGGTGGCGTCTCTTATCTAATAAACCAAACTTTGCTTTCAGGAGACGTGATCTTCGCAGGGTCTATGGGACGTGCCAATTCTTCCTGGCAAGACCTATTTAATTCCATCACACAAAAGGTATTACGTCTGCCAGATGCCACCGGCATTTATCCAGGTCACGGGCCAGCCACTACCGTGGGGCAAGAGAAAGAACACAACCCCTTTTTCATAGGTCGCATGGGTTAGCAATATTTTCTGTAGAACAAATAACCTTGCCGTAGCAGTTTTATTGAACTTCCCGCCTCTCATACCGGAAACTTCACTATGATACTGCGATCCCTGTACTGCGTTCTTATTTTTCCAAACAAATCAGCCTTTTAAATTTGGTTTTTCATTTCCAGCTTGATCATTTTAGAAGTGTTTTAAATTTTCGACACAATATTACCACCTTGGTTCTCCCCTACCCTGGGACTTAAATTTACTTTAGGGTTACCCATTCGTCATGGCGCAAAATCCGCTTTCCCTTGAAATACCTTATTACAGATGAACCAAAATGGTTGTAAAGTAAGATGGATAAAAGAAGAATCAGTGTGAATGATAAATCCGCTGAAACAATACTCATAAAAATAGAAAATTTAAATAAAGTGGCGAACCGCGAACACATTACATTGCTCAGAAGTTCAATAGCGAGGTGGAACATCTGGAGAGAAAGCCATCCAAAAATCGAGCCCGATCTGGATCGCGTCGACTTCAACGGCATTAGCCTCAAGAATGCTAACCTTCGAAGAGCTAATTTCCATATGGCTTTACTCAATGGCACTAATTTTCAAGGTGCCGATCTCACCAAAACCTTCTTCTCCGGTTCGGATTTACGAGGCGCCAACCTTAACGAAACCGATTGCTCAGCAGCGAAATTCCAAGGCGCAGATTTATACGGATGTTCCTTCAAGAAAGCGACACTGAGAAAAGTTGATTTCAGCAACTTCGATCTTCGCGGCATCGACTTCAGTGAAACCGATCTAAGAAAAGCAGACTTGCGAAAATCTAATCTTGAAAAAGTAAATTTCTTCAGAGCCGACCTACGCAAGACCTTGTTCACTGAAGCCAATCTTACAGAGGCGTACCTGTCTTCGACGTGGTTGCAAGATACCGACTTACAATGGGCCAATCTCAGCAAGGCTATCTTGCGCTATTCCGTCAACTTGACCCCTGCCCAGATACAGTCGGCAAAGATCGACCGCGAAACCAAAGTTCCCCGCTACCTGAAGATTCACTGGCTTTCTGAAACGGAATTCCGCTGCGAAGAAAATTCAGAATAGACTATCGTCACCAGAACCGTTTTACCAAACTTTCCCCTTCTCATAGAGGTGATAATGAAATGTATTACTGTCGATAAGAATATTATTTCCAGCCAAAAAACATATTTATCTTCAATAGAAATTACGTTTTGAGTACTATTGTTTTGTTTTTTTCAAATAGGTCAGATCGAATCCTTTTTCGTGGATTTTGGCCTTCAACATTTTCAGGGTTTGAGATTTCATATTTGGGGACCGACTCAATATCCATAAGTATTGTCGATTAGGTTCGCTGACCAAGGCATACTGATAATCTTCATCCAAATCAATGATCCAGTAATCCCCTTTAAAAGGCCAAAAAAACTGAACCTTTAATTTGGCGTTGGTTTTGTTGTCGGCGATGGAAGCTTTGCCTACGGCTTCATTCAGTTCTCCGTCCGGCCCGTACATGCGACATTGGTTGGTCACCTTGATTTGCCCGTCTTCCAACTTTTCATAGAATGCGGTGGAACGAAAACATCCCTCTTCAAACCAATTGGGGTACAAAGCAATTTCATACCATTTTCCCAGGTAGCGCTCAATATCCACATACGAAACCACCTGTAGTTCCTGAGACGCTTTTTGAGGAATACTTGAACAGCCACTACCCAAAAGAACCAGCATCAGCAAACAAGATCGATAAATCCCAAAGAAGTTTTTAATGTAGAAAACCATAGAAAGTAATTTCTGAAAAAATTGAACCCATCACTATCTGGAAGTTGATAATCTAGGAGAATGCAACCAAAGACCTTTTTCTCCATTTCAGAAAACCCATCTGCACAATCAGGAGCTTCTACAATTTCAACATCCGGTATTTCACTTTTCAAATAACGTTACCAGGCCCCGCAATCGATTTCAATATCATCAGTTATTAAAATAGAATTTATTTTTGTCATATCATTCCCCACAAATAGGGAATTAGCATAAGGCCCAACAGAACCCATGAACTTTTGCTGTTTCAAAAAATTTATTAAATTCAATGGATTTTAATATATATCCGCAATATTAAAATTGCAGGCTGCCGTTTTATCTCTTTTCTCATCAGAAGTGGTGAGAACAAATACGGAGAAGGAATGAAATGGTAGAAGTGGTGCAATTCGCAAAAATGAGAACATAAGTAACACTTAAAATGATTTTCCCTTCCAGCGGTGGACATCTCGCATGAACTTCCTTTTATCCATGTCTTTGTCCCACGGAAAAATATCCATCAAAGGTTCTAAAGCATAGTTCGATTTATCCTTTGGGAGAAGCTCGAATCCACCTTCGGTGATTCGGTATATATTGTTGAACGTCCGGTAGTTGCCGCATAAGGTTACATAATCCCATGAAGTGTTCCCTTCTATCAGAGCGCATAATTCTGATGAAGAAATACCTTCATAAATATTTATCTTGCCTATGTCGCCTTTATGAAGTTCTGGTTTTCCAAGTTTTGCAAAATCGATCACCCCTATTTGCGAGCCTTCCTGACCAAACACTTCCAATTGATATACGATTTGCCAATGTTGCCAACCGCTTAGCAATTCGCTTTTCAAAATCCTCTCCATGAAGCCGTTTTCAATGAAGTCTTCCACTACCTGCATTTCTTTTTCATATTGAACGGAATCGGTTGTTTGCGTCTTTATTGCGGGCACTTCAAAACCGGGCTTGAATAAAATTTTATGACTATCGTCTTCAAGAACACGCACGAAATCGGAGTCCTGCTTTTTTATGTTAATTTCATCCTTCGATATATGCGCCACATCTCCTGAAAAATAGGGAGCGCTGGGCACTTCTGGACAAAATGCTTTCAGGTCACGCAGGAACTGCTCCTGCGTTGTCGGAAAGGAATACTGATTTAAGAAATTCAATTCATCTCTGTAGCGGAATGCAGCAGAACCGGGGACAACCATTCGCGGCCCAAGAGCCTTCACTACATTAAGATAAGTGCAGTATTCATCAAAAGGTAAAGCTAGATGTTTGTTGTAGGAAAAGTGTCCCTCTATCAACGGAACAAACCGGGAGTGGAAAAAATCAATATGCCCGTACAGTTCCATAATTCGTTGAATGATATCGGGGTTGACCTGAGAGTCCACCTGATTCCAGATCGTTACTTCCCCATCATTTACAAGCAAGCCATGCTCAGGAAACTCGTCTTCCGCCGTGCTGATCTGGTTACGCGAGGGGGTTGGAGTCAATGTCACATCCTTAACCTTAATGGACTCGAAATCTGCAACAACTTTTACATTTTTGAATTCGAGTTCATCGAGAATACTTAGAAGAAGGTCATCCTTCGGAGCAAGGACGATGGTATCTGGCGTGATAATCCGCTCATTTTGCTTTAGATACGCCAAAGTACGCACGTCGAAATGATCCTGATGCCGGTGGGAGATATTGAGAACATCCACGGGAGGTATTTTGTTCTTTTCCAAAACGATACTGGGACAAAGCACATTAATTTCTTCCCAAAGATAATCGAACCAAACGGGGTCGGTGAGTATATTGGTTTTATCGGATTGTATGTACAGGCAGGCATGCCCGATCAAAGTCGTTCGGATCATAATTTCAAGTTCTGATTTTATTGGGAATACGAAGATTAACCGAACGGGGCAAGCAATTCAAGTCACAGTTTTCAAAGGCTTTTGCCCTTGCATATAAGGCTGAAAAAAGTCCTGAAATTCGGACTTTTCAATATAATTAACCTGTATATTGCAGGTTAAACCTATCCTTATTTTTTCATCAGGAATAATTAAGCGTTGAATTTTTCTGCTCACAACTTAGCACTCACTCCTAATCGGATTTTTTGCATTGGCAAAAACTATAGCGAACATATTAAGGAGTTGGGTGGTAGCCAGACACCTGAAGAACCCGTGGTATTTATGAAACCAGTTTGCAATATCGTAGCCCCTAGTGAAACTCTGCACCGCCCCTCCTACGGTAACGAATTGCACCACGAGGTAGAAGTGGTTTTGTTGATAGGCAAGGAGGGTAAAAATATTCTTAAAGCCGATGCTCTGTCTTATATTTCGGCAATCACATTGGGTTTGGATTTAACTCTGCGTGATGTTCAAAAAAAACTAAAGAATGCAGGACTACCTTGGGAGCTTTCGAAATCATTTGAACAAAGCGCTCCATTAGGTATCTTTAAAGATTATTCTCCAAACAAAATCGATTTAAAAAATCTCTCCTTCTCGTGCTCTGTCAACGGTAGACTGCGACAAAAAGGAAATACTCGGGAAATGATATTCCCCATCGCAAATCTGATTCAAACTCTCAGCAGTTGGTGGACGTTAAGACCTGGCGATATTATTTTCACTGGAACTCCAGCAGGCGTGGCACCTCTTCAGTCCGGCGACAAGATTGAAATTGAGAGTCCTGTGATCGGATTATTTTCATGGAGTCTGGCTTAAGCATAGCAACCCAAAAAATCAAATCATTCAAACTCCTGTTACCCTTCGACAAGCTCAGGGTAACGCAATACGAATCACGATAACGCAGGGTGTTACATGATCCCCCCTGATAAGGGGGGTTGGGGGGTTGCGACTCACGATAACCTGGGGGTTTCACTTCCACCCTTCGACAAGCTCAGGGTGACGAGCACAGCAACCCACAACGCATAAGACTCTGCCTGGCCCTACTTCGCACTTCTTCTGATACAAAAAAAGTTGTATGTAGAATCTTTGAATAGAAAAATTTCCATTGGAAGTCGGAATCGCCTTGATAATTTTGGAAGAAATGAAGACTGCTGAAAATATCCGAAAAATCTTCCTGCAAATTATTTATTTAAAGAAGCTTTAATGCCAGTTCCAATGCTCGCTTTTTAATTTTCGCATTGGGACCAAACCAAGCTTGCCTTAGACGGGAATCTGGCGTTTTCCCGAGACGGTCTGCCGTGTAGGTTACTGCGGTCAGGAGTCCCCATGCAGTCATTTGCGCCGATTCCAGGTTCTGCCCCGGTGCGTTTCCAAATGCATCCAGAGCAGATCGTGCGTTCGCCTTTTGCTTTGCTTCTTTGCTATCCTCGGAATCCTGTTTAAAGACTTCGTTCATGTAATTTTCAGCAATTTGTTCCGTCACTTTTTTTTCTGCAAGAAGTTGAGCGTCTTTGGCGTGAGCCGATATAGCGGTTCGGCCCATTTCGATAGTATTTTTTGTCCTTTGGATCATATCTTCATCAAATTGCAGCGATGACTCAGATAAAAAAGGCAGGGTAGATTTAAACGAACGCCGGAAAGAATTTTTCACCGTGGGTCTTGCCTTAGAGGATATCTTCAACATACTGTTGCTGACCGACCGCAGAGTCAAAAAATGAATTTCAATTTTTTCCCTGTCCTCATGGCGGGATGCAAGCAGGATATATCCTTTCAACTCATCGCCACCTGGCAACATGAAGTCTTCATTTAATTTGGCCAGTGACCAGATGATACGAGCGCCATCGAGACTACCGACCGTTTCAATTTCTGCATTTCCACAGTCGAAATAGGCTTTGTAAAAACGTAATGTTTCTTGATTGGCGTGGGACTTGGGTCTTTGCGAAGGGATTTTAGAAACTTCCCAATCGAGCTTGGCTTTATAAAGCATTTCGCGACTGGACAAACTGCTGTTGACTTCTACACCGATTCCCGCCCAGAGTTTTTCGTTTTCCAAATTCATTGATTTTATCTATACGAATATATAAACACAAGGTCACTACTGCAAATATTCCGATATATTATAGCTTCTATTTACTTGTACGGGTTTAATTCTGTATTTCTTCAAGAATTACAGCAAGAAAATCGTTTGCGTAGCGTTTGAGTTTGGCCTCACCCACTCCATGCAACATGGAAAACTCTTCTATGTTCTGCGGTTTGTTTTCCACCATATCCGACAAGGCACTATCGTGAAAAATGACGTAGGGGGGAACTCCCTGCTCTTTAGCTAAAACCATTCGGCAGGCACGCAGGGCTTGAAACAAAGCATCATCGGAGGGATTATTGAAAGTAGACTTGACAAGTTGTTTCTCAACTTTTCTTTTTTTCTGTTTACTCAAGATTGTTCGTCCAGCATCTCGCCTGAATTGTATTGAACGCTCGCCAACTAAAACAGGCTTATGATTAGGACCTAGCCGCAACCCACCATGGCCTTCAATGTCCACCGTTAGAAGCCCCATCGCCACCAGTTGGCGAAAAATGGAACGCCATTCCTCTTTTGAGAACTCTTTCCCAATTCCATAGGTGCTCAACTTGTGGTGACCAAAATTCTGGATGCGCTCGGTTTTAGCGCCAAGTAATACGTCTATGATGTACATAGTGCCAAACCGCTCTCCCGTACGGTAAACACATGAAAGAGCTTTTTGTGCCGCTACGGTTCCATCAAAGCTTTCCACCGGTTCCAAACAGGTGTCACAGTTATTGCAAGGTTGCTCCAGAGTTTCACCAAAATATTCCAGTAATACCTGCCGTCTGCATCGAGTGGTTTCACAATAGCCCAGCAGTTTTTCCAATTTTTGTCGCTCCACTCTTTTTTGCTCATCGGGTGCATCGGAAATATCTATAAAATTAATTATTTTGCCTATATCACCTACGCCATAGGCCAGCCACGCCGTCGATTTTTCTCCATCGCGTCCGGCACGCCCCGTTTCCTGGTAATAGGACTCCATGCTCTTGGGTAGATCCATATGAGCTACGAAACGCACATCGGGTTTATCGATACCCATCCCGAAAGCGATGGTCGCAACCATGATCACTCCCTCTTCCTTAAAAAATCGGTCTTGGTTTTTTTCTCGAATCTTTTTACTCATACCCGCATGATAAGGCAAAGCAATATATCCCTGATCGACCAACCACTGCGAAGTGTCTTCCACTTTTGAACGCGACAAATGATAGATGATTCCCGATTCACCGGAATGCTCGTTCTCTAAAAACTGAAGAAGTTTTTTACGCGGATTATCCTTAGGCACCACACGGTAAAAAATATTCTGGCGGTTGAATCCGGCCACGAACAAGCGACCCGATTGGAGACTCAATCTCTCCAAAATATCCCGTCGGGTGGGGCCATCAGCCGTTGCGGTCAAAGCCAGACGTGGAACCTGAGGGAAGCGCTCATGCAAGGCGGTTAACTTGAGATATTCCGGGCGGAAATCATGCCCCCACTGCGACACACAATGCGCTTCATCAATGGCGAACAACGCCACATCGCAACGGTTCAGGAGATCAAGAAATGCTTTCGTGAGAAGACGTTCGGGAGAGACATAAACCAAATCTAATTGCCCAGATACCATATTCCGTTCAACTTGGCTGGCTTCAGTCAGAGTCAAAGTGGAATTTAATCCGGCAGCGTGAACACCCAATTGATTGAGGGACTCGACTTGATCTCGCATCAAGGCAATGAGAGGCGAGACTACAACAGTGATGCCATTCAGGCAGAGTGCGGGAATCTGATAACAAAGTGATTTACCACCACCGGTTTGCATCAGTACCAGTGCATCGCCTCCATCGATGACATGTTCTATGATTTCCTCTTGCAAACCTCGAAAGGAATCGAAACCAAAAACCTCTTTCAGAACTTCTTTGGGTAACCGCATGGACAATCGCTAATTCTAAAACTTCCCGCTTTCAACGATAGAAAACAGGACTGAGTTCAAGGAAGTTCAGCACATTATCCATGTTTTTGAATCGAATCGCAATTGCCGGAACAAATCCCATTGATCATTGCTATTTAAATTAAAAAAAGCCTAATCGATTGCACTGGTTTTTTTACTGGAGCCAGCAAAATTAAAATAAATTTTGAAATATTTTTCATGCACCCGTAATAATAGAAGTTATGCTACTTTAAATATTGCAAACCAAAAGAACAGAGTCAAAACTAGACAAATTATTGAATTTTGAGGAATTGGATATTCTCCCTCTCGCTAGCTGAAAAAATTTGTTTTAATGACAGTTACCAATATTCACTGCTGATTATTATTACGGCTTGGAAGGAAAATAAATGAAGGAAAAAGAACCCCGGGAAAAACGGAAGGAAAGCCTTATTTTCACAATCTGGGTACACACAGGCTATACAGTACTCATCCTGTCCATGATTGGCTGGATGGTTTATATGGAGTTTTTTATGGATTAAAATCCCTACCTTATAAAAAGAAAAGCACCACCGAAGGAACGCAGGGTCTTCACAGCACTTCACGCCATCAAAACCCAAATGATAAAATTTTTACTCTTGCATGCGAAAATCTCTTGCAAAATAAGACACTAGGTCTTTGATCGATAACATCCCAACTATTTTATCATCTTCGGTAACAGCCAAATGACGAATCTTATTTTTATACATGAACCGATTTGCTTCTTCAATCGGGAGGTATCGGTCAAGCGAAAGAACGGGTGAACTCATAATTGAAGAAACCAAAGTGTCTTCAGCACTCAGGTCTTTTCCAAGAACTTTACGGGTTAAATCTGTTTCAGTTATTAGCCCCACAAACTCTCCCGACTCCGCAACCAATACGGCTCCAATACCATTTCCGCTCATATAATTTGCCGCTTCCTGCACACTGGATTCTGAATCTACGCTTAAGACTGGCGAACTCATATAATCTCCAATATCATCCATATCGATTCCCCTTAACTTAAATGGTTAAATTCATTAAAACTATCTCAAAAATAGATTTATAACTTATGAAAAAACTACCAGAAAACAGATCACCAAACCTCACACAATTTTTAGGTATAATCATAGAAGATGAAGATTCGTTTTTCAATCCATATTTTACATGGAATCAGCAGAAAACTCATTTTGAACGAAAAGAGATATTTATAGCGGACTAAAATAAACCCCCTATTTTAAACCCATACATTGCTGAAAGTTTTCATGTAACATGATAATTTTAAATTTACTGGAAAACAAACATGCCAATTGAAGAGCACTTAAATAAAATCAAACAAGGGGTTGATGCTTGGAACCAATGGCGAGAAGAAAATCCCAAAACGGTTCCTGATCTTTCGCAGGCAGATATCCGCGGATGTCAGCTCCAAAAAATTAATTTAAGCAATACCGACTTGAAGGAAGCTAAACTGCAATACTCCAACCTGACTGGGGCCACCCTCGAAAAGGCAGACCTGAACAAGGCTAAACTTTTGGAAACCAGCTTGCAAAGTGCGAACTTGAAAAATACAAACCTTTCCGGAGCTGGCTTATTGGAATCAAACCTCCAATTTGCAGACTTGGAAAATGCTAATTTAGAAGGGGCACAATTTAATGAGGGAACGATTTTTAACCAAACCAATTTAAAAGGGGCTCAACTCAAGAACGCAACAGGGTTAACCAAAAATCAAATAAACCTATGTCAAACCGACTCGCACACAGAGCTTCCTGATTATCTTGAAGAAGAATTGGATGATGATTTTCTGCTACAATTTTAAGGTAAGGTTTCGCATGACGGACTCAATTTATTCTTGCATCACTGCGTTTTCACAGTTTTGGATCGAGTCCACAACAGAACTTGAAGCTCTGGCGGATAAATATTTTTGCTGGTCGTAGCCCAACACAATTTCCCATGCATCTTCCTCATATTTTTTGACGAGAGGAAGAGCAACATCATCCAGCATCCATTGACCATGCCGGATATCTTCCTTGATGTGTATATCCCAATAGCTGATGGCTTCCGGGCTTAATCCCAGTCTCTCGCCTGCCAACTTGTTATTTGTGAAAGATACAGGAACAGAAACCTCTATATACAGCAGACCACCAACATATCGCAAAAATTTTCGCTTTTGTTCTGATACCATGAAGGAATGATTGATATTGGCCAAAACTTCCCAAGGCACCAGATCAAAATAAGCTTCGGGGCGAGAATCCAATCCCATTCCATCCAACATTGTGGCAAAAAAAGTAGAATGTTTTCGCTCCAGCTTGCCACTGCCATACTCTTCCCAAAGGATGCGCGTTAACATAAGTTGCACCTCTGAACTGGCACCGCCCAATACCCGCGAAAGTTGACTCGCTTCAACCAGACCATCCAATGAAGCAATGGCCAACAACCTGCGGTAACCCGCATCGGAAATATGATCGCGAATATAACGTCCATCTTCAGATAATTCTGGATTCAGGTCTTCCTTCCCCCTGTCACATAATGCCTGAGCGATATCAGTCGGACGATCAATGACAATCTGCTTTTCTTCCCAGGCCGACCACTTATTTTCAATATCAGATCGAAGGTTGAAAAGGAAACGTGAATTTTCATTCGAGTAATTCTTGAGATCATCATCCCAAAAAAGTTTAAGCCTGTTAATTTTATACAAACACCTTTGCACAAAAAGATGGGCAGAGTCGTCATCGTCAGCCAGAGATTTTTTTAATGCACTATGAATTTTTTCATTAAAATTTTCGACGACATGAGGCTCTGCCAAAATCTTTCCATCCAGATCATCACAACTTATAAGTGCAATGAATTCGCTCTCTGCTTTTTTATATTCCAGAGACATATTTAGATTGTCTGATTTAGTAAGTGCAACCACTGGTTTTTCACTTTCCGAATAAAGAGAAGGAGCTAAATTAGCCTATTCATTAGCACTAGGGCTATAGTCGAAGCTGGACAAAAGGGTTAAAGAATTATATACAAGTAATATAGCAAGTAGAATTTGTCAGGTCAAATACAGACCCGATATTTTTAATTTTTCTCGATCTTTTTATTGAAAAAATATCATATGAATAATGTAATCTCTGCCCCAGAAACAAAATTATTTGCCGATGCGGTTCTAAAAGGACTCTCCTTAAAAAAAAAGAAACTGCCATCCTGGTTGATTTTTGACACAAGAGGAAGTGAAATTTTCAAGCAGATAACAGAGCTTGAAAACTATCATCCCTCCCGATGCGAACTGGAAATTTTCAACACGCATAAAGCCACTCTTTCCAAAATATTTTCTGATTCCTCCAGTCACCTGATCGAGTTAGGTTCTGGAGATGGCGATAAAACAATGATTCTCATCGAACAATTGCTTGCAGACGGAATCGAGCTTCAATACACTCCCATCGATATTTCTAAGGGGGCCATCAACAATCTCATTAACACGCTGAATAAAAAATTCCCCAGCACAAAATTAAACGCAACCGGGTTGGTCGCAGATTATTTTGAAGGACTGGCCACCCTCTCAAACGAGAAAGCAAAAAAAATGGTGCTTTTTTTAGGGGTCACTCTGAACAATATGGACATCCCCGATGCCAAAGCCTTTCTGAAAAAACTCCGAGGAACCCTTCAGAATGAGGATTACCTGTTGATCGGCTTTGATCTTATGAAAAATCCTAAATTACTTCATCAGTCGTATAACGATGAATTGTTTGAAAAATTTAATTTACATCTTCTCGACAGAATCAATGACACCCTGGGAGCAAATTTCGACAAGAAATTATTTGTTCAGCAAGGGCATTACAATCCGCACACACATGCAGTAGAAAGTTTTTTATACAGCACCTGCAAACAAACTATTCACATAGAGGCTTTGGATAGGAGTTTTGATTTTGCCGCATGGGAAGCAATGCAAACCGAGCAGTCTCATAAATATTCGATGGAAGATATAAAAGCCCTGGCTTTAGAAAGTGGATTTAAAATTTCTGAAAACTTTTACGATTGTAAAAATTATTTCGTTGATTCGCTTTGGCAGGCAGGCGAATAGGGGTTTATTTTTTCGAGATACAAAAACCGGAAACTTGATCGAAGATCAATCGCATACCCGTTATCGTACCCCAACAGATAAGCGACACTATATCAATGGATTTAGAATTTCTTTTTCAGCAACAAAAGCAAAAGAAGGTTTACCTTATTGAGCGATGATGTCTAATCGCCTCGGACTATTATCCCCCCATGTTAGAGTGGAGTCCGCAAATGTAGAGGGTGCGGGAACAGACCTGTTCCCGCTTTTTTATTCCTTCTTGTTTATTTTTCCCAACTCATATTTTTTAATAAGCTCTTCCAGTTTTTTATTAAAGGCGGGCGATTGAGAAATCTCTTTACCCCATTGACTGCCAACCACTCCTGCTTCCCGACTGATTTCTGGCATCTTCTTTTTCCATTCTTCCCAAAAAGGTGTCTCAAACATTTCAATTAGCTTTTTCACAGTTTCATGAGACATATGCTTGTCATAAACCGGGATGACCCGACTGACCAACTCACCCATCTCTTTTTCACCAATCAATTGGTTGAATTCCTTCCAGAATTCATCGGAAACTTTTGGAAAAGAACCTGAAATCATCATCGACAGAGAATTCATTAACGTATCTTCCATATAGTCCAACTGACTCAAGATGCCAGAAACCTCCAACAGCTTTTTAATATCTTTTTCCTTCTCCGTTTCAGAAAAGGCAGGATTCGCAATTGCCCCCAACAAAACAAACAATAACCAGATTGAATTTTTCTTCTTGCTAAATATTCGCATTCCTCCCCCCTCATTTGTTTTCAAGCCAAAGCCTAACATGGTCTTTAGCTCGGATACATTCAATAATTTTAAAGCTATCTGTTGACGAAATGATAAACTGGATTTAGCCTGTTATTTTCTATAAATCCAGCGTCCCTATTTTATGAGCTTTGATAAACAAAAAGCTGAAGCATCCAAGAAAAATCTTAAAAATGTGGATTTGCACAATGCTGACTTGCAAGAAGCCGATCTCAGTGAAGGCATATTGATAGAGGCTTGCCTGGAAAACTGCAATTTGTCGGAAGCAGACCTTTGCGAAGCAGATATAAGTAGAGCGAGTCTGAAAAATGCCCGACTGCATCGCACTGTCTTATATCGGTGCCGAGGAAAAGAGGTAGATTTTTCCAATGCCGTTTTAACTCAGGCAAACCTGGTCGAGGCAAATTTAAGCGGAGCGAACTTTACCCATGCAAACCTTATGGAATCCAATATCGAAGGAGCAAACTTAACCCATACTTGTTTCAAAAATGCCAACGTAAGCGAAGTTAATTTAACAGGAGTATTTCTGGCTAACGCAAATCTTTCGGGTGCCGATTTCACTAATTCAGAATGTATCGCTGCCGACCTTGCGGGATGCGACTTAACGGGAGCTAATTTGCACAACACCTACCTCAATCATGCAGATCTTTCCGGTGCAAACCTCAAGTCAGCATTGAATCTTACACGCGACCAGGTAGAAACAGCTTTTATCAATAAGGAAACCCTTCTTCCTGATTCTATTCCTATTATCTGGATATCAAAAACCGAATACGAATTTGAATAAACCCCGTTATCAAAGAGTCAGGGATTTTTAATATTCTCCCATACCTTTTGCGCTTTGTTTAGTTGTGACACATCATCAATTTCGGCCCACAAGAGATTTTCTATTTTCAAAAACCCCAAATGGTTTTTCTCTGCAACGGCCACCAAACAATCCATATCATAACTGATCAGCAAATTTGAATCGAAGCCCTCTTCCGCAGTTTGAATCAGCTTTAAATAAAAGTCATAACTTAATTTGGATACCCCAATAAATTCTCCGACAATTGAACTCAAAGTCTTTTTGTCCTTGGATATTTGTTTGACCCAATCTCCGTCTGCCCCCACATAAACTTCATCCCCAGCTTCCGTTTTTCCCGATATTAAAATAGAATCTTTAATAGGGGACTGTAGTAATTCCCTGATTGCTCGAATTTCATAAATCAGATCCGATTCCAATAAAATGAAATCTGTATTGAGAAGATGTCTGGCACACCATAAGGAATACATGGTGCCTGTCTCTGAATACTTTTCGTTGCGGACAGTTCTAATTTGCGGATATCTGGAGCGAAGGTTCTCATAATGCTCGTCCATAAAACCTGTCACTATGACAATATCCTGAATACCACAAGCCAAAAGAGTATCAATGGAATACTCAATAATGGGTTTATCATCTTCCAATGAAATAAATCCCTTAGGAACTCCCCGATTCAACTCTTTCAGACGCACTCCCATCCCTGCGGCAAGAATTATGGCCTGTGTAATATTTTTTTCCATAAGCACAAAATTACGATTGGCTTTTAGGGCCTTCTCGAAGATATTGAATCGATTTATTCAGTTGCATGTGACTGCCGAACAAAATGAGCATATCGCCGGGCAACACTAAAAACTCAAGCCCCGGATTAGGATGCGGCTTATTCTTTCTTACAACGGCAATTACGGTGGCACCACTGATATCGATTTCACCCAATGTTTTTTCGCGAACCCATGAGTTGTCTAAAACAAGATAAGACTCCGTCAAAGTCGCAGTGAGGTAGGTTGAAAACTTTTTCAAACTTTCTGTATTCAGGGATAATCCTCGAAACATACTATAACCTTCCATACGGATCAATTCCACCTGTTGCTCAATCACATTATTTGGAATTCGATACTCCTTCAAAACCCTGCAAAATATTTCAATGGAAGTTTCAAATTCTTCGGGAATAACTACATCTGCGCCGGCTGCTTTCAGCTCTTCCACTTGCGATGCCAACCGGGTTCTTACCATTATTTTTATATCGGAGTTCAGCTTGCGAGTCAGGCGTATGGCTCTTTCACTACTCACCTGATCGCTAATCGCATATACAATCATCCGTGCCTGCTTCACCCCTGCCCTTAAAAGCGTCTCTTCCTGAGTGCAATCTCCATAATGTACGATCATGCCTTCTGTCAAAGCCCGCTTCACCTTTTCACCACTTAGCTCTAGAACCATAAAAGGAATTTCTGCTTCCTGAAGAACCTTAGCCAGAGTCCTGCCACCGAGGCCATAACCTGCGATTATTACATGCTCTGAGAGAAATTCCTCTTCGACTTCTTTTTCCACGCCTTCTTCAGCTTTCCATCTGGAAAAAATCCAGATAGAAAATTTAGAAGAAACCTGAATCAGCAAAGGAGCAATCAGCATGGATAGAATGGAGACAACCAACAACAACTGGTATTGATCGTTATTAAAAAGCCCTTTCTCTAATCCGATAGCGGCAAGGATAAGAGAGAACTCACCGACCTGCGCTAATCTCATTCCAACGATTAAAGAAATTCTAAAGGGGGTCCGCACCAAAAGGCAGGAACAAAATGCCATGAACATCTTTATCAGAACAGCTGCCACGGTCAACTGCAAGCAAACTAAAACCGAATCGTAAAATATTTCCACCTGCAAAAGCATTCCAACAGAGATGAAAAATATACTGCTGAAATAATCTCGAAGCGGAAGGATATCGATGATGATCTGGTGGTTGTATTCTGAATCCGAAATAATCATTCCGGCAATCAAAGCACCCATAGCCAGGGTCAACCCCATCTTTTGAGAAGCCCATCCTGTGATAAGGATGATAAAGATAACCGAAAGAGTCAGATGCTCTTTGTTACCTATGCGTGCAATCCACGTCAACATTCGTGGCACAATTAATTTAGACAGAAAGAATATGGAAACAACGGCAGCAAGAGATTCGAGCATCGCTATCACTAAGTCTGCGGATGAAATAGCCCCTGTCTGCGCCAGCAAAGGCATAAGAAGCATAATGGGCACCACGCATATATCTTGAAACAACAGAGTACCAATACAAAGCTTTCCATGCAGCGTATCTATCTCGGCACGGTCGGTTATCATTTTTAAAACGATAGCCGTACTGCTTAAAGCGATAATAAGTCCGAATGCAATGCTCTGATTTTGTGCGAATCCATATAAATGAAAAATCCACCCAACGGTGCCTGCGGTAAGCACTAGTTGAAACCCGCCTACTCCTAAAACCGAAGCAAGATTTTTTAAAAGCCGCGTAAGAGAGAACTCCAGGCCAATGACGAATAAAAGCAGAATGACACCGATTTCTGCCAAATGCTTTACAGCCTCAATATCTTCTACTAATTGCAAACCATACGGACCAATCAAAACACCCGCAATCAGATAGCCCATGACAGACGGCAATTTAATTTTGTGGAATAACAGATTTATCGGCAGTGAAACGAGGAGTAAAACAGCGAGGTCTTCAATCAAATGAATCATGGCAGACCCTAAAATAGAGTTCGAGGATTAACAAAGACTATCGAAAAGTATTATAGCGGGGGAATCTAAAAGAAGAACAAAGATATGGGCTTTCAAGTGAAGCAGGGGTCAAACAAACGTGAAATGACCCGTTCCACCCTTCGACAAGCTCAGGGTGACGCGATGCGACTCAGGGTGACGCAATGCGACTCACGATAACACGGGGGTCTCACATGATCCCCCCTGATAAGGGGGGCTGGGGGGTTGCGATTCGCGATAATGCAGGAAGAGAAATTTAATCATTCAAAGTAGCTGGCCCCGCACCCTTCCATTTCACAAATTTCAACCCGTTTCACTCGCGTCGAATTTGTATTCACTTCAACTTTTAGCTTCAGAAATAACCAGCGGGCAATATTTTCTGCGGAAGGATTTTGTTCATCAAAGGGAGGGACTTCATTAATATTATGGTAATCCAGTTCGCTCAAGTTTTTTTCAACCATCGCCTTGAGCTTCACAAAATCGATGCCGACACCTATCGGGTCCAGTTCGTCCGCTTCAACAGTAACCTGAGCGGTCCAGTTATGTCCGTGCAGGTTTTCATACTTTCCATCGTACAGGCGCAACTGGTGCGCGGCGGCAAATCCGGTTTTAACAGTTACATCATACATAATGACCTCAAAATCGACAGGGTATTAATCAAGAACCGTCGCAATACATTCTTCGGCTACGTTCATCATTGTTGTTATTTCATCTTCCGTAATCACAAGAGGTGGAATGAAATAAATCACATCGCCAAGGGGACGCAAAAACACTCCCCGCTTCAGACCTTCCAGATAAATCTTATAGCCCACTCGACTTTCAGAGGGAAAGGGTTCTTTGCTCGCTTGGTTCTTCACCAGTTCCAGAGCGGAGATCATGCCCTGCTGGCGAAATTCACCACACCACTTTGATTCATCAGAAATCTGCCGGCCTAATTGCTGCATCTTCGCAATCTTTGGTAACAGCTTTTTCATAAAATCGTTTTCGCTCAAAATAGCCAACGTTTCATTTGCAACCGCACAGGCAAGAGGGTTGGCAGAATAACTATGACTATGAATAAAAAGTTTTCCACGCGAATAATCATCATAAAAGGCAGAATAAATTTCGTCCGTAGTTATAGTAGCCGCTAAAGGCAGATACCCCGATGTAATGCCTTTAGAAAGACATAAAAACGTTGGCTTATATTCTTCACTCACAAAAAGAGAGCCTGTGCGACCGAATGCCACAGCAATTTCATCAAAAATCAAATGTGCAGAATGTGAATCGCAAGCGGACTGTAATTTCTTCAAATAAACTGGAGGATAAATTTTCATACCTGCGGCACCCTGAACCAACGGTTCTATAATCACACCTGCAATATCGTTTTCTTGTAATGCCTTTTCCATAGGCTCAAAACATTCCGCATTGCAACTGTTGCGATTAAGACCATAAGGACAGCGAAAGCAATCGGGCCCCTCGACTTCCCGATTATTCGCTAAAACTTTTTCAAAATTATTTTTAAAAATATCCAATCCACATACCGACAACGCCCCCAGTGTCTCGCCGTGATACCCCCCCCGTAAATATATAAAACGTGTCTTATTTTCTTTTCCTGTCTGTTGCCAATATTGCAAACTCATTTTCAGAGCAACTTCGACCGATGTTGAACCATTGTCTGAAAAAAATACCTTGCTTAAATTTTCAGGAGAAAGCCTCACCAGAGAAGAAGCCAAATCAATTGCTGGCTGATGCGTTATTCCTGCAAACATCACATGCGCCATTTTTTCCAACTGATTTTTCAAAGATACATTGAGACGCGGATGGTTATGCCCCAGCAAATTAACCCACCACGAAGAAATCGCATCTATATAACGGTTGCCCTGCCGATCAAAAAGATAAATCCCATCAGCCCGCTCCACCAACAAAGGTTTTACCGTTTCATAATCCTTATGCTGGGTGCAAGGATGCCAGACATTATCAAAGTCGCGGGTCAAGTCAGATTCCGTTTTTCTATCCGGCATTTTTAATTCTGCATTAAAGGTTATAACGGGAGGGAGAGAATTCAGGGATTTCCTTATCACAGTCACCTCTGATAATAGAAGTCATATAGTCTGCCTGACGGGGTGTTTGCAAAATTCCGTTGCGATAATGTCCTGAAGAATAAAAAAGGTTTTCATACCTTCCACTCCTTCCCATGACAGGCATCAAATCTTCTGCGGCAGGACGCAAACCCGTCCACGATTCAATCAACGATGCATCTTTCAAGCAGGGCAGAATTTTAGCAGCTCTTGCAATGAGATCATCGATCACTTTATCCTCAATGGAAGAATCAAATCCTCTATCTTCCATGGTAGAGCCAACCACAATTCCATTGCCTTCTTTCCAAGGTGCGACATAGGTCATCATACCGTGAATTGTGTAGTCAAGAAAATGGTCCTGCAACTGCAAGCGGCACATCTGCCCTTTGATCGGCCTCAAGGGAAGGTTCACATCCAACACCTTTGCTAATTGCGCAGACCAACTACCCGATGCCAGAACGAATTTATCACCTGCGATTTCCCCAGCATCCGTAACAGCTGCACGTACAGAAGATTCTTTACGAATAAATCCAGACACGTTCGCTTCTAAAATATGAACTCCCAGTTTCCCGGAAGCCGCCATGAGCGAATCATGCAGTTGCCGGTTATTCACCTGCCCTTCTCCAACCCACATGATCTCTCCACATTCCCTGGATAAATAAGGAACCTTCTCTTTTATTTTATTACCATCCCATATTTCATGGGGAATCGATTCGGATTCAAAAAACTGCTTGCGCTCGCCCCAGGTATTTGGAAAAAAAGAGGATGGCATCAACGAACCGGCCTGAGAAAAATAAACAGGAACCTCGCTTATCGAGGTCAACTTTTCAAGAAATCCCGGAAACATATTCAATGATTCACGACAAAACTCGAAAAAAGGATCAGCTACCTTGCACTCACAAAAAGGTGCCAGCATCCCTGCTGCCGCTCGGGAAGCCTGGAGCGAATTGACCGGATCACCAAGAACCGCTACCCGAAGTTGCGAGTCTTCCTGCTTTAAGCGGTAGGCAATGCTATGCCCAATCACCCCTGAACCTATGACTACAATGTCGAAACCCATATTTTTCACTTTCGAT
>WASW01006124.1_pt1 | contig 46619 bp, 48 predicted proteins | sample 5698521 | NCBI WGS metagenome assembly WASW01 (sample SAMN11175560, study PRJNA528189) | sponge metagenome | isolation source: marine sponge | host: Leucetta | place: Antarctica: Western Antarctic Peninsula, King George Island | collected 2013-01
TCGTCCTATTTTTAAAAGATTCGTATTGCTGAATCTGGATTGCTTCACTACGTTCGCAATGACGACTTATCAAGTTTGTCTTCTTGAAGAGGGATAGGTGGGAGGTGGATTTTCTCTGGATTGAACGGGTGATTGGAAAACCAACCCTCCACTAACCCCTCCCTGTGAAGGGAGGGGAAACAAATTAAACGTAATTTGTGTCGGGTTCAGCGGCTGGATGTGCAAGCGAATTAGCAAACGTGAACAAAATATCTTATTTTTTTCATCGTCTTCGAGAAGTCATCTACGAGGCGACAGAAGATGAGCTACCATCGTCATCCTGAGCTTGTCGAAGGGCGGGGTTGCATGCCGTCATCCTGATCTTCTCGAAGGGTGAAATTGCCAGAGGCGTTATTTTGAAATAACGATGAAAACCTAATAGGATGGACTTCAAAAGCTAACATAATCGCGTCACTCTGAGCTTGTCGAAGGGCTGAGCCACCATCGTCACCCTGAGCTTGTCGAAGGGTGGAGTATCCGGGGAAGGCCATTAATAATTCGCTATCGCCTCTTAGGGTCTACCCTCTATTTTTGAAGGTGTGTGAATGGCGATTTAATAACCCCAATGCAAAAACCCAGAAAAACTACTTAAACAATGGACTAAGAGATATAGGGGCTAGTTATCCAGAACAGCCCCATTTTATTTATTCTGATTCTACCGATACCGCAGAGTCTTATTTTCATTTACTAATCGCCCGAATTGACCAACCCTCCAACGCAGAGTACTATCAATCCCCCCTGATAAGGGGGGCTGGGGGTTTGAACCAACCCTCTAACGCAGAGTACGATCCTGTTCTGGAGAATCACCGTAGTCCTGAATGGGAAGAAGCGCATTGGAAAGATAATTTGGCTTTTTACCCCTTAAAGTTTTATGAGACAATAGCCCAATTATGGAAAATTCATCATCAAATTTTGATCCGCAAGTTCTTGCCCGTATTTCGTCACTGAAAATCACAGCGACAAATATGGTCGATGGGATACTTACAGGCCAACATCGAAGCCGCCATAAAGGGGCAAGCGTAGAGTTTGCCGAGTATAAAGATTATTCCCCCGGCGATGAAATTCGACATATCGACTGGAAGGTAGCAGGAAAGACCGACAAATATCATGTCAAACAGTTTGAGCAATCCACTAATCTTAAATGCACAATCCTTCTCGATTCCAGCGGGTCGATGGCCTATCAATCTCCCTTCGAAAAGGGGGAGTCAAAAATCGACTACGCCCGTAACCTGGTTGCCGCGTTATCCTATTTATTTTTGAAGCAATTCGATGCGGTCGGACTGACTTTGTTCAATGATGCGGTCGTTCAACATATACCGCCTCGATCCAAAGCTTCGCATTTGCAACATATCTTGCACGGGCTTTCAACTCTTTCCGCAAAAGGTGTGACCCATGTTGAAAATGTTCTCTCCGGGCTTGCCGAACGACTGCAAGGACGTGGCATGTTGATCCTGGTTTCAGATTTTCTCACCCGCGATCAAAATATTCACAAGAGTTTAAAACTACTCCGGTCCAGAGGATTGGAAGTCATCCTTTTTCACGTTCTACATCCAGATGAATTGAATTTACCTTTTGATGGCGACACGGTTTTCGAATCACTCGAAGACGACCCAACGGTGGGACTTGACCCAATAGATATTCGCGAGGAGTATCAAAAAGCCATACAGGAAAAAATCGATCAGTTGAAAAAAATCAGCAACGGACTGGGTGTCGATTATGTGTTCATGGACACCTCTACCCCCTTACAACAGGCGTTGAGCTATTACCTGCTTAAACGAAAAAGTCTGATAAAAATATGAGCCTCAATTTTTCCTCACCCTTTTTTCTATTTGGACTTTTGGGAATGTCCATACCCATTCTCATCCATTTATTAACACGTCGACAACAAAAGCATGTACGCTTTTCTGCTGTCTATTTGCTTTCCCAATCACAAAAGCGATCTATAAAAAAATCCAACCCCAACCGCCTTCTATTACTCCTTCTTCGTTGTATGGGCATTGCCCTTCTCAGCCTGGCTCTGGCCGGTCCATTTTTTTCTTTTGGCGATGCTTTCCGCAGTAACGCCCCATCCTCTTATGTTTTCATTGTCGATGACTCCTTCAGCATGAGAAGCCGCATAAAAGAAAAAACTCTTTTTGAATCTGCAATCCAGTTCTTATCGAATCTTCTAACCAAAATTCCTGAAGGAAGTGAGTTCAGCCTGGTATTAGCCTCGCATCCGGCACGCACCGATCAGGATTGGATTGCACAAAAAAACAGCTTTGAAAAACTAATTCATGGTCTGCAACCCTCTTATCAAACAACAGACATAGGACATGCCTTTGAAAAAGCAACCCATCTACTATCCACGGCAAGTAAGAAGGAAAAGAACCTTATTCTATTAACCGACATGAATGAAAATGGATGGGATAAAGAAGTTTTTTCGGAAGTTTCAAGCTTGCTGAATACTCCCTTGCAGATTTTCGATTTTTCCACATTAGCGATAATAAAAAATCAAGTGTCTGTAGAAAGCGTCGAAATCCATCAAGAATTTTTAGCACGCAGCCGCATTTTAAAAATAAAGACAAAAATAAAGAACCATTCGCAGAGCAGCCAACGGCTGCCTGTTTCTCTGATTTTCGATAAAAAAATAGAAAAAGAAACTCTCATCGATGTCCCCGTCGGGCAAACCATCACCAAAGAGTTTTCCATTCCCTTGCACAGCGGAGATGCTATTCGAGGAAAAATTAAGGCGGGTGAAGACGCATTAGCGACAGACGACATTCGCTATTTCTCGCATCAACCCAACCAGAACATCAAAGTTCTTGTAGTCGATGGAGACCCTGGCACCGTTTCGCATCAAAGCGAATCCTTTTATCTGGAACGGGCCCTCAATCCATTCTCGGTATCTGTATCACATATTGATCCCACGGTTTCAACCCTTGCCGAGCTTCCATTAAGAAACCTTTCAGATTTCTCCGTAGTCATTTTTGCTAATGTGCGAGAGCTTCCGGTTGGCTATGAACTGAAACTTGAAAATTTTGTTTTACATGGCGGAGCATTAATATTTGGCATGGGCGACCAGATCAACGCAAAATATTATAATGAGAAGCTGGGCAACTTGTTACCCGTCACTCTCGAGGCGGTACAAAAATTTAAAAAGACCCATCTGCTATTTGAAAATAACCAACATCCGGTGATGCAGGCATTTTCTGCCAAAACTATCAAAGAGATGAAGGAAATCCCGTTCCATTCAATTTATACGATTCAAACTCGAGACGAAAAAAGTTTTAAAGTTGCCAGTTGGTTCACAAACAAAAACCCGGCGATTTTAGAATCGGACTCCGGCAAAGGGAAAGTTATAGTTTTTCTCAGTTCACTGGATCGGGATTGGAATGACTTTCCCATTCAACCTACTTTTTTGCCGTGGATACAAAGATGGACCCAGTATGCGACTCGTGGTCTTGAAAATTTTTCCCAGCAAGACCTTTTGATCGGCGAAACTTTTACACAGAAAATAGATAAACCCAACGGCCAATGGGCTGTTCAAACTCCGGGAGGAAACCTTCACTTAACATCGACAACTGATGGCAAGACCCGCTTCAATAAAACCGATCTCCCCGGAGTTTACACTCTTTTTGAATTGCCTGATGAAACTCTACTTGAAACAATCACTAAACTTCCTTTAGGGGCACAACCCATCGGCAGCTTTAACGTAAATATCGACACCAAAGAGTCGTCACCACAAAAATTATCTAATATTAAAACTTTTCTTCCCAATCTGAAAGTTGAAATCAAAAATCCGGAACTTGGGGCATCACAACTACCTGCATCAGAGGGAATGCGGTTTGCCACTCCCCTGTTTCTTTTTGTTGTTGGAATTCTTCTTCTGGAAGGTTGGATGATCCGCAAGGAGTAGTGGCGAACCGCCACAGGTAACTTGCAAGCCTTTATTCTGTAGAAAAAATTTCTCCAGGCTCAACGAGTCATTGCTATTTGCATCCCCCGTTAGGGGTCGGCGAACCGCCGCTGGTAATAAGTCGATTCCCGAAAAGCCAAAAATACCGTTGCACCTTTTACTGTATGTTTGCCAATTTTTCCTCCCACGAGAGTGGGCGAACCGTTGCTGGTAATAAGTCGATTCCCGAAAAGCCAAAAATACCGTTGCGCCTTTTACTGTATGTTTGCCAATTTTTCCTCCCACGGGGGGGGGTGGGCATTCTTCTTTTTTTCTACGCATCAACTCTTTATTCATCTGATATAATAGAAAAAACCTTAAAAAAATAGAGACGGTACAAAATGATATTATTACGTTTCCGATTGATTGCGGCTTATTTAATTTTGTTTTTATTCAGCATCCCAAGCTTTGCACCAAGTGCGAGTGCAACTGATGAAACCCTGATAGAAAAAGAGCTTGGCAACATTCCAGAGTTGCAAAATTCCCAAATAGACCTTTTAGAAACGCTGCTTCTAATCTCTAGACATTGGAATCCATCTCTCGAAATTCAACCTCTCCGAGATGAAATTTCTAATCTGGCTTTAGACGTAAAAAATAATTTACAAGGTTCCAGCGATGCAGATGCAATAATCCGTTCGCTACGCCTGACGATTCACAACAAAGCAGGATACCGCTATACCGAGCAGGTGGATGCCAGGGGAATTCCCGTCAACGATGAAGAACTTTTTTTGCATGGAATGCTGAAAACCAAAAGAGGATATTGCATGAACTTGTCATTGCTGTATCTGATTTTAGGACAAAAACTAGATCTGCCTCTTTTTGGAATTCCTCTGCCCAATCATTTTTTCGTTCGTTATGAAAGAGGCAAAAACCGAATCAATATCGAAGCAACAGAAATGGGAGCGTCATTCCCCGACCGTTTTTATCGCCAACGCTATCTCGTCTCTTCTGGGAAAGAAAACTCCTACTTTCTGAAAAATTTAAACACCAAACAAACTCTCGGTGCCTATTTTTCCAACATAGGAATGGTGTATTACCAAAACCAGAAATTCGAGCGGGCCGTTTTCTATTTGCAATTATCTACAAAAATTAATCCCGCTTCAATAGATGCACAAAACAATCTGGCAAACATTTATTCTGAACTGAAAAAATACCGGGAAGCGATACAGCATTATGAAATTGCTTTAAAAGCCTCTCCCGGAAACATCTCTACACTTTTCAATCTAGGTCTGGTGTACCAACAAAGTGGCAACCTGAATGCGGCTATTGAAAAATTTTTACAGGTGGTTCAAATCGACAACAATTTTGCACCAGCCCACCAGCGACTCGCGAACCTGTTTTTGAAAAGCAACCGTATTATCTCATCACTATTACATTTGAAGACACTGGCAAAATTACAACCTGAGAGCATTCAAAATAAAATCAACATCGCTAATGCCTTTGGACGACTGGGACAACATGCCCTCTCGATTCAAACCTTAAAGGACATTCAAAAGCAATCTCCTGGCAATAAAAAGGTGCGCGCCGGGCTGGCAGAAGCCTTCTACCGCATGGATGATTTCCCTCATGCGATAGAACAATACCGATATCTTATTGACCTGAATCCAAACGACCTGAAAAACTATATCCAGCTAGGCTGGACCTATTATCGTATTGAGGACCTTGCAATGGCTTCTGCCTGGACACTACGAGGACTCAACAAAAATAACAGTTCTGAAAATTTAAAAACCTTGGCAATGATGAACTTGGGGTTTTATTCTTTACTGCAAAAGCAATATCCCGATGCTAAAAAGTGGTACCGAAAAGTATTGTCCTTCAACCCTCCGCAGATTGCGGAGAGTTTGATTGCAGATATTCAATCCTCCGCCTATTCGCAACGAGCTGATTTAAAGTTTTTTTCCGGCTGGATATATTCCGAATCAAAACAGATTGAAAAAGCGCGCGATTTTTTACAGTCTTACCTCAACTTGGAAACAAACGGAGAATTCGCTGACGAAGCAAGGTCTTTATTGCAAACGTATGCAAAAAAAGATGCGGTATTTCTCAAAAGAACATCAAATAATTCCATACCATCCGAAATGGCTCATATTCCTTCCGGTTTTTTTAAAATGGGATTGAACAACAAGCTGGAGGATGAAAGCCCTGAACATCAAGTTTTTCTGGATGGCTTTTACATCGACAAATATGAAGTATCGGCAAAAGACTTTTCCCTGTTTTTAAATACCAAAAATAGTATTAAGAAATACTACTCTGACAATAAGTTTGGCACCTTGGTATATAATGGAAAATTCCAACCCCGGCCCGGACTCGAAAACTATCCCATCAACAACATCTCCTGGCAGGCGGCCTATGATTATTGTAAATGGAAGGGAAAACGTCTGCCCTCTGAAGCCGAATGGGAAAAAGCCGCACGCGGTGAAAATTCCACTATCTACCCCTGGGGCAATCAGTCGCCTTCGCCTGAGCTGGCTCGCTATTATCAAACCTGGACCCCTGAAACGAAACATGAGGTTCTCGTCCCCGTCGACGCTCTTGAAGCAGGTAAAAGTGCCTACGGACTCTATAATATGGCCGGAAACGTTAAAGAATGGGTGGACGATTGGTACGATCGCGAGTATTATAAGGAAATAGACGAATATGCAAACCCGAAAGGGCCGATAGGTGGAGAATTCAAGGTCGTCCGCGGTGGATCATGGCGCGATCTGAAAGGTTTTATTTATTCTCCATTTCGCAACAGTGGCAATCCAACAAGTAAAATGGATGACTATGGATTCCGTTGCGCTAAAAGTGCGTCTCCCAATTCAGGGACTAAAAAGTTGACCAGTCGGAGGATTCCTGCGAATGTAGCCGGACTCTCCGGCTATTTTTTTGTTAAACAGCAAGTGGCGAAGAACCTCCGCTGAATAAACGGTGTAGATGGATTAATGATCGGCGCAATTGAAATACTTATTATCGCGGTAATTTTCGGGATCATCTACGGTCGCGATGCCATCGACAAAACCTTCAGGAAGTCGGCAAACGAAGGCGTTGTAGAAAGCATGGCCGGTGATCTAAAAGAGTATTACGAAGAAGACCCAAAGCGCGTGGTTAAACTGGCTGTCTTCATAGTATCCGCCATTATTTTTTTAGGGACAGGAATTTACTGGGCCGTCACCCGCACCGACTTTTTGAAAATGATCGGACTCGGTCAATAGTTGAATCCATTATCCCGCACATGGATATAAGGGTCGCCGCCTTTTAATGTTTTACCGCCGACAATTTCTCCGACATACACTACATGGTCTCCCGTCTGCATGGAGTGAACCACTTCGCATTCCAGATAAGAAACCGCATCACTCAAAATACGAATGCCGTCCAAACCTTTTCGGGTTTTAACACCTTTAAAAATATCTTCAGGGGGACGACTGAAATGTTTGAGCAAAGTCATATCATCTTGTGGCAAGACATTTACGATGAAGGCATCGGCTCCCTCCACCAAAAGTCGAGCCTGGCGCAGAGTGCCCAATGCAATAGTCACAGCCGGAGGATCGAACGAGCATTGATTGACCCAACTGGCTAACACCGCATCTTCTTTGTCTTCGCATTTTGCAGTCACCACATACAATCCACTGGCAACCCTTCCCAAAGCCTTTCCTACCTGTTTCTTGTTCTTCACAAAATTCTCCTCTTTCTATTTTCTATAGAGATACATTATCAGACACGGGCAGAATCGTATTCTCTCAACATCTGCACCTGTTTTTCGCAAGACAAAAGACCCTTTCGGCATTTTATTCTTCTGCTACTCATTGATGGCGGATACCAAATCATCTTCCTTGACTAGTCCCCGCTCTAATAAAAATTCTCCAAACAACATAATATTCTCCTTATCTGGTTGTCATACCAAATACCTCATCCCAATCATCTGCGTTGAGCTTGAAAATTAATACAACGCTCGAAATAAGTCAACGATGGGCCATCATCTTCATTTCGGGCAAATCTTTTCAAAGCATTGGATGCCTTCTCCCTACCTTCGGTTTCGATAATGATCGAGACCTTCATTAAAAATAGGAAGAATTTCCTGAAATTCTTCATCCAACTCGCCTTTTTTTGCCAGAACTTCAAAAAATCTTACCGGTTCGTTTTTACCCACAACCCGTATCAAATCCAACTCCCGAACTTCAATATCCTCTTTGACCTGCTCATAAGTAAACTGACTTATCATAGTATAAGTCCAATATTATTTATTAACACCTTCTAAGCGTGCGGCAAGGTTCACCGAATCGCCTAGCACGGCTTCCCGGAAGGGCATGAAAAAAGGTTTCTTTTCTATAGGATCGTTTTGAAGTCCCGACACATACTGCCAGGGAACGAGAAGAGTGCCATCGGAGTTAAATCGAGCTTTGCAAACGCCACGTTGACCGGGACACAGTTTGCAAAGATGACCACAAGCAGTACAAAGCAGATTTTCATCATCCAAGAGACTTGAATAGTTTACCGGGTCGAGTTTGTGTATCGAGTGTATTTTGGAGAGGGGAGAACTCCGTTTTCTCCCTATTCGGTGCTGATTCCTTCGTTTTTCTTATCCAAAGCACCGATGAGGGTATGCCAGGCAAGGCTGGCACATTTTGTGCGGGAAGGAAACTCGCGAATTCCCATAAAGAGGGCTAGTTTACCCAGACTATGCTCCTCCTTTTCAGGGTCCATTGTCCCAAGAATCATTTTATGAAATTCTTCTTTAATTTTTCTGGCTGAGTCAACTTTTTTGCCCTTAAGAAATGTGGTCATCAGGGAAGTACTGGCCTTGGAAATGGCACAACCCGAACCGAGAAAGCTCACATCCTTAATCACATCATCTTCATCCACATTCAGGTAGACGGTTATATCATCGCCACAAAGCGGGTTGACACCGTGACAAGAGTGACTGGCATCTTCTATTTCATAAAAGTTGCGAGGCTTGCGGTTGTGGTCAAGAATGACTTGCTGGTAGAGTTCTTTATCGTAGGACATGGAAAAGCTCGATGAATTTTATCAATAAATCATATCACAAAACCACAAAGCCATAAGGAAAACCCTTTCTAAGGCTTTCGGCCAGGGCATCCAGCTCTTCGGTTTTATTGTAAAACGCCATCGAAGCCCGAGTGGTAGCAGGGAGGCCATAGCGAATCATTGTGGGTTGTGCACAATGGTGTCCGCCTCGGCAGGCTATGCCATCCTGATCCAACCAACTCACGACATCATGCGGGTGTCCGTCATTGGGGTTCTCTCCTTCTATATGAAAAGAAATGAGGCTGGCTTTTTTGCGGGCATTACCGATAATGCGCACTCCTTCAATATCATTTAACAATGCGGTGCCATATTCGAGCAAGCTGTTTTCATAAGCGGTAATATTGTCCATTCCGATTTCATTGAGATAGTCAATGGCTTCCCCTAAACCAATCACTTGAGTGATAGGGGGTGTGCCTGCTTCGAATCTTGCAGGGGGTTTTGCATAGGTGGTTTTTTCGAGCGTGACCTGTAAAATCATATCGCCCCCTGTCACATAAGGCGGCATCTCTTCCCAGATATCCATTTTACCGTAAACCCCGCCAATACCACTGGGTGCGTACATTTTATGTCCGGAAAATGTGTAGAAGTCACAACCGATATCCTGAACATTCAGTTTCATATGCGGCGTGCTTTGTGCGCCATCTATTAAAACCTTTGCCCCGACCGCATGTGCTTTTTCGGTGATTTCCTTTACGGGATTGATTGTGCCCAGCGCGTTTGAAACATGATTGACTGCCACCATGCGAGTCTTGCTTGAAAGCAGTTTTTCATATTCTTCCATAACCAGTTCACCCGTATCGCTAACGGGAATGACTTTGAGCTTCGCGCCACGCTCTTCACAAAGAACCTGCCAGGGTACCGTGTTGGCATGATGTTCGATATTGGAAATGATGATTTCGTCATCTTTATTGATAAAACGTTTACCGAAACTATATGCCACCAGATTGATGGCCTGGGTGGTTCCACTGGTGAAAACAATTTCACCCGGTTTTTCCGCACCCATAAAATCGGCGACCTTCTTCCTCGCGTCTTCGTAGAGTTGAGTGGCGTTCTCACATAATTTATAAGCACCACGACGTACGGTGCCATATTCTTCAGCATCGAATTGACGCACACGATCAATCACCCGCTGCGGTTTGTGCGTAGTGGCTCCGTTATCGAGGTAGATTAAAGGCTTTCCGCGCACGGTTTGAGACAGGATAGGGAAATCTTTGCGTATTTTTTCGACATCGAAAACAGCATTGCCCGTTACAGCGGTATTGGAATCAGACATTGTCTACCTCCAGTTTCTTGAGCAACGTATTGCTCAACTCTTTCACCACTTCGGGAAATTGAATCGTCTGAACAATACTTTCAGCAAAGCTTCTTGTAAGCAGTTCTTTGGCGAACTTTTTCGACAACCCTCGTGTTTGCAGATAGAACATTTGTTCTTCGTCGATTTGCCCGATGGTCGCACCATGGGCACACTTCACGTCATCGGCAAAAATCATTAGATTGGGTTTGTTGTCTGCGTGACAATCATCAGATAGCATCAGATTGTTGATCAACTGATTCGCACTGGTCAACTGCGCACCCTGATTAACGATGACAGTGCCATCAAAACTTGAACGACCTTCATCGTTGATCACGTTTTTAAAATGTTGATGACTGATACATTGCGGTGCTTCGTGATGAATGCGGATAAAATTATGCACCTGTTCTTTATCGCCGAGCACGCTAACACCATTTAGAATCAACTCGGCACCCTCCTCCTCGAGTCGCACTTCAAAATGGTTGCGTACGAGAACCGACCCTGAAGAAGCATTGGCGGAATGAAACCTGGCATTGCGTTTAAGATGCACACGGGTTTTGTGAAAATTCCACGCACCGAACGGGTCAGACTGCACCTGAGTCAAAACCACCCCTGCCCCATCTGCCACCTTCCAGTCTTGGACCATATTGGTGAAATAACCTTCCTGCATCCCGACAAACTTTTCAATCACTTTTACTTCGGCAAGTTTTCCAACCTTCCATAGTAATCGCGGGGAATGCATTTCAGGTAGAGAGGTGTTTCCCGTAGAAACAAACAAAACCTGAATGGGAACGGCCACTTGACCCTTGTCAGGAATCTCCACAACCGTTACGTCAGAACAAAACGCATTTGCCAGACAAGCAAACACATCGTTCTCATTTTCAAGGGAAGCCAACAAAGTATCGGTATCACTCTTCTCTTCGAGGGAGGAGATTTGCACTGATGACTCTATCGCCTGCAACCTGGAAAGAGACCGGTCAAGCACACCATTGACAAAAACCAGACAACTGTTTTCACAGCCTGAATAAATATGCTTTTCTATAAGATCAATTTTTGCAGAAGGATTAGAAACCGCAAACGCAGTGGCGGCCAGTTTCTTCGTATTCACATAGGTGTACATTTCGTGCTTTGAATGCGGGAAGCCCAGTATTTCAAATCGGCTCAAAGCCGACTCATGGATTGCCGACAAAGCAGAGCTTGGCTTATTTTCTTCCGCAAATTTTTTATGAAGATCAAGAAAAGCTGTCTCTTCTGTTGGTTCTGCGATTGTATCAGACATATTTTCCCTTAATCTGCCGTCGTCACCCAGTCATATCCTTGGGATTCGAGTTCAAGTGCCAAAGCTTTATCTCCCGATTTCACGATCTTGCCTTGACTGAGCACATGAACAAAATCGGGTTTTACATAATCCAATAAACGTTGGTAGTGAGTGATTAAAATGAGTGCGTTATTTTCACTACGAAGTTTGTTGACTCCTTCAGAAACAATTCGCAGTGCATCGATGTCCAATCCAGAATCGGTTTCATCCAATATAGAAAGCCTGGGTTCCAGAATGGCCATTTGCAGTATCTCGTTTTTCTTTTTCTCGCCACCAGAAAATCCATCGTTGAGATTTCTCTCTTTATATTTTTTTTCCATTCCAAGCATTTTCATTTTTTCGGAAAGAAGCTCATCAAAGTCAAGCGGATCAATTTCTTCTTCCCCTGCTTTAACTTTTCTGGCATTGTGCGCCATTCGCAAAAACTCAGCGTTGTTCACCCCAGGAACTTCAACCGGATATTGGAACCCCATAAAAACACCTGCCAGCGATCTTTCTTCCGCATCCATTTCCAGGAGATTCTGACCAGCAAAAATTATTTCTCCCGACGTGGCTTCATAAGTCGGGTGACCTGAAAGTATTTTGGCCAAGGTGCTTTTTCCTGATCCGTTCGGCCCCATGATGGCGTGGACTTCCCCCTTATTTACGGAAAGAGAAATGCCTTTTACAATTTCATTTCCGTCAACCCCCGCATGCAAATCTTTAATTTCGAGCATTCAATCTATTCCTCAAATAAACCAATAAAAAAACCGGGCCACGCCCGGTGGGGAAAAGGTCGATACCGTTAAAGCAAAACAACATTATCAACCTATTTTACTATCAATTTTCTAGTACTCTCGCCCTTATCAACCGACACTGTCTTCCAGTTTCAGAGTCAACAGTTTCTGCGCTTCAACAGCAAACTCCATGGGTAACTGTTTGAAAACATCTTTGCAGAATCCACTGATAACCGCTTCGATTGCATTTTCCCTGGAAATCCCTCTTGACTCGAAATAGAACAATTGTTCTTCACTGATCTTTGAGGTCGCAGCTTCATGTTCCACCTGCACCGAGCTATTGGCCGTTTCTATATAAGGGAAGGTATGTGCGCTGCTTTTGTCGCCTACCAGCATGCTGTCGCATTGACTGTAGTTTCTTGCATTGGTGGCGTTTTTGCCAATCTTTACCTGGCCTCGATAACTGTTACTCGATTGGTCTGCCGAAATGCCTTTGGATATAATACTGGAACGCGTGTTTTTACCGATGTGAATCATTTTGGTTCCGGTATCAGCCTGCATATGTCCGTTGGTGAGAGCGACAGAATAAAATTCACCGCTGGAATTGTCCCCCTGCAAAATACAACTGGGATATTTCCATGTGATTGCAGACCCGGTTTCAACTTGAGTCCACGAAATCTTAGAATTATCACCAGCGCATTTCCCACGTTTCGTTACGAAATTATAAATACCGCCTTTACCTGTTTCTTTATCGCCTGCGTACCAGTTTTGCACAGTGCTGTATTTAATTTCAGCATTGTCCATGGTGACCAATTCCACAACCGCTGCATGCAACTGGTTGGTGTCAAATTGCGGCGCGGTACACCCTTCCAGATAAGACACATAACTGTTTTCAGCACAGATAATAAGTGTGCGCTCGAATTGCCCGGTCTCTTCGGTGTTGATACGGAAATAGGTAGAAATTTCCATTGGACTGATGGTATCTGGTGGAATATAGACGAACGAACCGTCGGTGAACACCGCACTATTGAGAGCGGCGTAATAATTGTCACCCACAGGAACAACCGTGCCGAGATATTCCTCCACCAACTCGGGGTAATCCTGAAGTGCTTCTGAAATGGGGCAGAAAATGATTCCCTGCTCCATCAATTTTTTCTTATGAGTGGTGGCAACGCTGACACTGTCAAAAACAGCATCAACGGCTACGTTGGCCAGTTTTTTCTGCTCATCCAGAGGTATCCCCAGTTTTTCAAAAGTACGCATGATTTCAGGGTCAACTTCATCCAGGCTTTCAAGTACTTTCTTTTTTTTCGGTGCGGAGTAGTAGGAAATATTCTGAAAGTCGATGGATGGGTAATGCACATTCGGCCACGCTGGCTCTTTCATGGTTTTCCATTTCGCGAACGCTTTGAGGCGAAAATTGAGCATGAACTCAGGCTCATTTTTCTTTTTTGAAATGGCACGCACAACATCTTCGTTGAGACCCTTGGCAAAGGTTTCAGATTCTACATCTGTCGTGAATCCATATTTATATTGATTGTCTTCCAGCAAATCGGAGACGGAATTTTGCTCGTTACTCATTTTATTTCTCCAGGTTACACCTGTGGAACAACGTTAATCTCGTTGTAAATATGTTTGCGCAATGTTGATTCCATAAAAGACAATGTCGCTCCAAGGGAAGACCCGCAACTGCCACAGGCACCTTGATATTGAACCAGCACTTTCTCGCCATCGGTCACATCCAATAACTGGACATTACCCCCATCGTTCATAAGTGCAGGGCGAATATGTTCATCCAGAATCAACTCTATCTGTTCTTTTTGCTCTTCCAGAGTCAACCCCAGCCACGCCTGGGCAACCACATTCAATTCGGTGGTCGACTTGAAATCCTCTTTTTTAATAGATGCACTGGCCAGGGCAACTGCCTTCGCTGCCGGATACTGGTCTTTTACCGCTTTCAACAATTCCTCAACCGCATCAAACGCTTTTTGTTTTGACTCGGGTACAGATGCCACATCCGAATTGTCGCGGAGTTCCGTTTCCACATCAGCCCGCAAAAGCGAACATGCCTCATCAATGGTAAGACCCTCCACCATAGAGCATAGGGTTTCTCCGATTACCAATGACACTTTCCCACCGTAGGCAAAAAATCGCGCGCTGAAAATGCGATCTTCCTTCATATCTGCCAGCCAGTACAATTTGGTATCTTTGAATTTAGCTTCGACCAGAGCCATGCCTTTTTCCTTAGCATCCTCCAGATAATATGCACCACGATGTTTGATATTTGTAGCTACTTCCTCAAACTTTGCGGAAAATTTTTCTTCGGCGACAGTCACAACATAAATCCTTTATATAAACAATTAAAGTACAAAGAAAACATCCAGATAATTGAATGTGTTCATATATTATATATCAAATTACGTCCTTGCCACAATTTTTAGATGCTATCAGTGTATGAAAGTTCTTTTATTTTCCACCTTATTGTCTCATAATCCGTTCACCCAAGTGGAAAACAAGCAAAAACAGGGTCAACATTATACCAGGGTGTATTCATGGCAAATTGACCCTCCAAAAAATTCCTATACATTCGCAGAATAAAAAAGCTATAATTTAGACATACTTAAACGATAAATGGTACTCTATTTCCGAAGGACTAAAATAACAGGAATCATCAACGGCTAAAGGCTTAAACTATGACTCCAACATCCGAAACATTGCGACCGAAGCTCATTGATGGAATGGGTAGAACCATTGTTAATCTGCGTATTTCAGTCACAGACCGTTGTAATTTCCGCTGTACCTATTGTATGCCTGCGGACAATGTTGAGTTCATGGATAGAAGCAGTCTGCTATCCTTTGAAGAAATCCAACGCGTAGCTCAAATTGTTTCCCGCATGGGGATCAACCGCCTTCGCCTGACCGGTGGCGAACCCTTAATGAGAAAAAACCTGCCCGTTCTGATTAAAATGCTAAACGAGGTCGATGGCATTAACGACATTGCCATGACCACCAACGCATACTTTTTAAAAGATCAGGCACAAAGCCTCAAAGATGCCGGACTAAAGCGACTCAACGTAAGCCTCGATGCTTTAGACCCAGAGAAGTTCCGCGATGTCAATCGTCGCGACTGTCTGCAATCCGTTCTCGATGGACTGGACATGGCTCGCAAGGTCGGTTTTAAATCCATCAAAATAAATGCGGTTGCTGTACGCAACTTTTCAGAAACGGAAATAATGGGCCTGATCGAAATGGGCCGCTCGGAAGGATTTGAAGTCCGTTTCATTGAGTTCATGCCACTGGACTCCGATAAAATATGGGAACGCGACAAAGTATTGTTTGGCCACGAAATCATAGACCTGATCAAAGAAAATTACGAGTTGATCCCAATAGACAACTCCCTGGAAATCGGACCGGCGAGTGAATACAACTTTGCCGATGGCAAAGGTAAAGTAGGAATTATAACTGCAGTCAGCAATCCTTTCTGCGATCACTGCAACCGCATCCGCATGACAGCGGATGGAAAACTGAGAACCTGCCTGTTTTCTACAAATGAAACCGACTTAAAAGAACTGATCCGTTCTGGTGCAACCGATGAAAATATCATCGATGCCCTCAATCAAGCCGTCCTCATCAAAGAACCAGGACACAAGATCAACCTCGACGACTTTGAACGCCCTACCCGTGCCATGCACGCCATCGGTGGCTAGTGGCGAACCGCCACTGGTAAATAGGTCAATACCCGTAAAGCAAAACAACACCGCTTAGCTTTTTACTGTAGTTGAGCCTTTCCCTTGATAGGGTATCGGACAAATCACCCTCTTAATATTATTTATTATTTAAGAACAAAACGTTGGATGGACACTTTTTAATGAACGGATTATCCAAGTTCGCATGTTGTTCCCAACTCACTTCAACAATTCCGTGAGCCACGATAATCCCCACAATCCCATATCCCCAAGAACGCAATAGTTCGGCAATCTTTTTTCTGTCATTTTCTTCTTCGCACCCGACTTCAAGGATCAGAGCAGGAGTAAAGCGGGAAAATGTTTCCTGTCCCCCTTCCAAAACACCAATTTCTTTTCCTTCAACATCGATTTTCACAAAGTCTAATCTATCTATGGATCGCTCTGATGCAAACTGATCGAGGGTGATGGTTTCCACTTTGATGTTTTTTGTTGATTTAACTTCGGTATGAATATTCCAGTTCCCCTCTTCCCTGCCTAGTCTGGATTCTCCGTGGATAGCACGGTCATTAGAGTCGATTGGAATGGTAAACTCTGAATCGCCAGACTGGTTGTCCAACGCCAGTTGGCACAGGGTCACCTGAGAAAGGTTATTGATACGCAGAGTTTTGTTCAAAGATTCGTTAATCAAAGGAATAGGCTCGAATGAATAGACACGTCCTTCAGACCCTACCGTATTGGCCATGCGAAGAGTCCATTCGCCTATGTTTGCCCCGATATCCATAACGGTGTTACCCGGACGACTGAATTTTTCTATGATCTCTTCTGGAATATAGGGTTCCTTCAATCTCCAAAATACATTCATCTCCTTCATGGGTGGGAGATATAAGTAATCCCCAGTTTCCAGGTAGACATAGCCTCCATCCCAGAAATTTGTGACAAACTCCTCCAACTCTTTCCTCCCATATCTCCTTTTAATACGGAACGGGATTCCCCCCTTTCTTGAAGCTCTCAATACTCTCAGGTGTCGCAACTGAACAAATAATTCACGGTAATCAAGAATAGAAACAAGGTTTTTTTTCATTCAAAATTTCTCGTTTAACTGTTAAAAGTTTTAGTTTCCAATTTTAATTATTATTCAACGATGGGGGATTTGCTTGAAGTTGACCGGGATACTCTCATTTCTAAACAATTAAATCAACGCCCTTTCCCTATAGGTCAACTAATTTTCATCAGGACGCAGCCTTGCTTACTCTCGGCAGAGAGTTCCAGGTTGATTACGCAGAAGAATCCACTCATTCAATCTTCTGACTTCTTCAGGTTTTAAAGTGGGGAGGATAGAGCGGGGGTCGGCGTGATCTTCATCGTTTACCACGAAACAATAGTTTCGTTCGATGTAGGCCGCCACATGCGCTTTAAACTGGGGGAACTGGATAAACATTTCCGAAAAAATTTCCGCATGATACTTAGGATCATTTTTTTTCGGATCAAAACGATACAACTTTATATCCAGCTTTTTCTTAAAATCCGCATTGATCAACAAACCCATTGGCATTTGACTCCGCAAAATTAAAGACCTATTTTACCAAATTTAAGGGTAACTCAAAATCTAATACTGAATTTAACGCAAGTACTTAGATGCACAAAAATACAATCCCCAGAAACAATTGATTTAGAAGGACTTTATAAATATTATTAAACCCACAGAAAACAAAGTTCGCCTGACGGCAGAACAACCTCAGGTTTAAAATAAACTGTTTGGAGATTTTTATGAGTAGCCAGAAAAAAAGTATTCACGACCTTCTGGAGTTTATTGATCACTCCCCCACCCCATTTCATGCGGTTGAGGAAATGAAAAGTAAATTGATCGCACAAGGTTACTCTGAGTTGAAAGAATCCGATGCGTGGGAACTGACGAGCAACGGCAAATATTTCCTCACACGAAACGATTCTTCTTTAATCGCTTTTATTGTCGGCACGAAAACTAAAGACGCGAGTGGATTCAAAATAATCGGCGCGCATACAGATAGTCCCAATCTCAAACTCAAGCCTAATCCCGCCTACGACAAAAGCGGTTACCTGCAACTAGGAGTAGAAGTTTACGGCGGAGTTCTATTGACTACCTGGACAGATCGCGATTTATCGCTGGCGGGACGTGTCATTATTAAAGACAAAAAACAACCCCAGTTAGTCCGCTTCGATGAACCCCTTTTACGGATTCCGCAATTGGCTATTCACCTCAATCGCGATGTGAACGAAAAAGGACTGACCCTGAACAAACAGAACCATCTGCCACCCATTTTTTCACTGGCAGGGGAAAAGGGTTCCACTAAAGACTTGCTTGAAAAAAGGGTAGCGCAAAAATTAAAATGCAAATCGGCGAACATCTTGAATATGGAGCTATCACTTTACGACACACAGTCCGGTGCTATTGGTGGCGCGGAAGGAGAATTTATTTTTTCCGGCCGACTGGACAATCTCGCTAGTTGCCATGCAGCTTTGCATGCATTGACCGAATCAAAAACCAAAGACCCAATGACACGGGTGATCGCGTTTTACGACCACGAAGAAGTCGGTAGCGATTCGGCACAGGGTGCAGGCTCGCCTTTCCTCAAAGATGTGTTGGAAAGATTAACTTTGGAATCGGACAATCCCAGAGAAACTTTTTTCAGATCGATGGCGAACTCGTTTTTTATTTCAGCCGATATGGCTCACGCGGTGCATCCCAATTACTCTGAGAAACATGACGCAAAACATATGCCGATTTTGAACGGTGGACCTGTTATCAAATGTAATTCCAATCAACGTTATGCAACAGAAGGAGTTTCCAGTGCGTGGTTTGAAATGCTATGCAAAAAGGCGGGGGTTCCGGTGCAGAAATTTGTAGTACGGTCTGATTTGGGATGCGGTTCTACAATTGGTCCAACCACGGCTGCGAATCTCGGTATCCGAACAGTCGATGTAGGCAATCCGATGTTGTCGATGCACTCTATCCGCGAAATGGCAGGGGCAAAAGATCATCTACCCCTGATAAAAGCGTTTAAAGAGTATTTTATTGCTTAAAAATTAGAGGGAATTATAATTTACCCAAAATAACTTTGATTGTTTTGGAGAGATTTTCATAGGCATTTTTTTCTCCTGCTGAGTACTCCAACTTGTAATTCTCATTTTTTGCCGATGCGGCTTTTCTTCGTTCTTCGGCCTCATCGGTCCATTGTTTTACACTTTCATCTAATTCCCTCAAAGCATCCTGCACTGTTACTGATGATTCAGTCAATTTTCATATCCTCCAAAGCTATTATTTTTTTAGGAATCCATTTACATGCAAAAGCCATCTGCGAGCAAACTGAACGAGTTGATGCGACTTTCCGATTTGTTTAAGTCCAGGCAGACCTCGCACGACGTTTGGCTGCTTTCCTCTTTTTTTGGGCTTCCTTAATCTTTATTTTTTTCTTCACCGAAGGTTTCAAATAAAACCTTCTGGCCTTGAGTTCTTTGAACAAACCTTCTTTGATAAGCTGACGCTTTAAAACCTTCAATGCGCGCTCAACCTGATTCTGGATTACAATAACTTGCAAAATTGCTACTCCTGATTTTAAGATTGTAGTACTTGACCTTTGATCGAGATCACCTTTTCCAAACTACCGAAACCATCCTTCACGCAAAAAAAGCCACCCGAACAACAAGGAATGGCAGAAGAATAAAGTCCCTTAATAGTAGTATTTAATTTTTCTTCCGTCAAAAGAATACGAATATGCCTTCAAGCTACCACGATTACTAAAGATAGCAAGGAGATAATATTAATCTCCTTTATAGCCTTAGCTACACAGCAAGTGTTATGACTTTAAAATTTAAATTAGTATCTCCTTCATATTCATGCTAGAGTGTTTAGGAAAGTTAAGGGTTGTTTAGTAAATGTAAGTTTATTCCTTCTAGTTTCTCGCCCAAGTCAGACCTGAAATGAAAATTTGGTTTTTTCTGCGAAGTGGTTATCTAAAAGTTCTTGCATCACGCCAACCCCATTTAAACGAGATACGTTCCCCAGATTTTCTGGCAATGCGTTCTCTATCAAACAAAATTGTAGGAGAGTATTATTATGGCAGCAGGAACAGTAAAATGGTTTAACGAAGGCAAGGGTTATGGATTCATCGAGTCTGAAAGCGGAAAAGATCTTTTTGTTCATTTTTCTGAGATTCAGGGAGAAGGATTTAAAACCCTTACGGAAGGTCAAGCAGTCGAATTTGAGGAAGGTATGGGCCAAAAAGGACCACAAGCCACAAACGTCATACCAAAATAACTATCTCAGGATACCCCGCTTACTTTGCGGAGTCCTCTAATATCCATTTTCAGGTAAAAGGGCTTGACCATTTGGTCAGGCCCTTTTTCTTTTTCCTATGAACGGTGGATATGGGGTTGGAATTTACAGGAACAACGTATCATGGCCTTCTCATGGGCTTGTTTTGGACGTAACCCCGCAGACCGCGATTACATCTAATCTCACGGCTGATCGTTGGCTTGTCGACGGTAAGTACTTGGGCTATCATTATTTGGTTATGACCCGTTTTTAAGAGTGCTTCAATCGGGTATCGTTGTCCCTAGATAAGTTGGGCATAAACTCTCATCTGCACTCCTTTGATTTGGCGATTTGAGAAACGCTGTGGGGTTTATTCCAGCTTGCCTCTTAATCAACCCTCAAAGTTGCACTTACTAGTTGAACTCAAGGCTCCTTTTAAATAAAAATAAAGCATTATCTTTTCTACGTTCCTTGACCATATGTCATACGGCAACTATAACTTTGACCTGTCAGTAATCCCGCATCTCCCACTGGATTTTAATGAGAAATAACATTATGCTTGTTAATGGTGGTAGCCTCCTGTTATTTGCATTACTTTCTTCACCAAAACTTTAACGCTATGGCAACAACATTTACAGTTGAAGACTCTACACCTTTGCAAAACGTGAACTCACGGATTTTTGATTTTCGAAATGCGGGTGATTTGTCCAGTGCCATAAAATTATGTCAAGAGGCCTGCGATAAATTCCCCGAAAAAAAGCGAATGAAATCAAAGGTCTTTCGTGATTTACGAAAATATATTTTGGATATTGAGTCGCGTAAAGGCACAGTTTGCGCTGAAATTTTGACTGTGAACAATACATCTCTTTCCAAAGGGAAGGCAGTTTTAATGAAATACTCTGATCGTTACAGCATAAATTCCCATGATGCTGTTATAGCCGGAACTCTTTTAGAAACAAGGGATAAAAAGGGAATTGCTTTAACAATGGTCACATCCGACAAAAGCCTTAAAGCTTCCCTTAGAGAAGAAGGTGTATCAGTTTATGACCCTATTAAGGATTCTTGAGAATAAATAGCCCATTTAAACAATTGATTACTACTTATTCCCTTTAGAGGAAGTTGGCAATGCTCCTTTTCAGCCACGAAAAGTTTTTGCCAGCTGTGGGGGGCTTCGGCAAACAAAAATCAACCCCTCTAGGTCGATCTGTGTTCATCTGTGGTTAGAATGGTTGAAAAGGGGTACGATCCTACGTTCGTTTTGAAGGTCGATCTGTGTTCATCTGTGGTTAGAATGGTTGGGGTGTGAACATGATTGGAAAAATAATGATCGCAATGAAAAACCAACTCAACTTTCGCATCGTCAAATAAATTTCCCGACCAGAAATATTTGCTGTCCATGCCAGACCCAACCCCAACAACATTAAAACAACAAGAAAAACTCCATCCCCGACAGGGCAAGCAAGACCAGTCAAATTTTATAATCGGCCCGCATACGGTGGATACAGGTTGAGCCTGGAACAAACCTGCCGACAATTGGAGAAAACAGTTTTTTGCTCATCTTTTTCGCAATCTTAAAAAATCACCACTTGAATGCCGCTTGAACCTCGGCTCAGGTTATGGAATGATTATCAATTACTAAAATAAAAATATCTATGACTTCTTCCATTATAAATAAAACGTGTGCGTTTGTAGAAAATAAACTTGCTGGTGATGGTTCGGGGCACGATTGGTGGCATATTTATCGCGTCTGGACGATTGCAAAAACTATCGCGGCTGAAGAACAAGCAGATATGCAGACCGTCGAGTTAGGCGCCCTGCTTCATGACATCGCCGATTGGAAATTTCATAATGGTGACGATTCGAAAGGCCCTGCTGTTGCCCGAGAATTTCTAAATAATAACAGCACCGACTCTGAACTGACGGAATCTGTTGTCGATATTGTATCCACGGTTTCATACAAAGGTGCCGGAGTCGCCACACCTATGAAAACCCTCGAAGGAAAAATTGTGCAGGATGCCGACCGCCTCGATGCTATTGGTGCTTTAGGGATAGCACGCACCTTTGCCTATGGCGGATATAAAAATCGCTTGATCTATCATCCCGATGAAAAACCTGTCCTTCACCAAAGTTTCGATGATTACAAAAAGAATGAAGGCCATACCATCAACCATTTTTACGAAAAACTACTTTTGTTGAAAGATCGGATGAATACAAAAACGGGTAAACGGATGGCTGCCGGACGCCACCAGTTCATGCAAAATTTCCTCGACCAATTTTACAAGGAGTGGGATGGCATTGCTTGAAACATTGCATAAATCGGCAGACCTCATAAGAAACTGCAAGTGCATGTTGTTATTGACCAGTGCGGGTATGAGTGCCGACTCCAATATTCCGACATTTAGAGATAAAGACGGCTACTGGAAAAACTTCCCGCCCTTTAAAGAAAAAAATCTGGAGGCACAAGATTTGGCCAGTCCTTGGGCATTTCGCAATGAACTTCCCCATGCCTGGGCATTTTATGAATGGCGACGGCGAAACGCTAATGAGAACCAACCGCATGAAGGTTATCGAATTATCAATGAATGGTTTGATAAATGCGACGGGTTCATCCACACCACCAACACAGATGGCCTGCACCTGATGTCGGGTTGCGACAGAGATAAAATTCTGGAAGTTCACGGTTCCATGTGGCGTCTTCAATGCCTCGACACCTGCACACACCAGTATTGGGACGATCTATCCGTGCCACTATGCGATCTGGATAACGAAACCATGCACGCTTCCAACTTTCCTGGATGTATTCACTGTCGTAGCATTGCGCGTCCGCATATCCTGATGTTTGGTGATGGTGAATACACAGGCCACCCGGAACAGGAAATCAATTTCAGAAACTTTTTACAGGAATCGGTGGACCTGGCAATTCTGGTAGGAAGTTCAGGAGCCGTGCCGACCAACGATTATATAGCCCTTCACCTGATGGAAAGAGGCACTGAGGTTATCAATATTAACCTCGACGCCTCTAGCAACCAAATTGTCAATACTGACTTGTTTATTGAAATGAAAGGCAAAGACGCTTTTGTCGAGTTGAACCGAATAGCCTTTGGCAACAGCCAAAAAACCTGAAAAAAACGAGGCGATATTTATATTCTCACGGGATCAAAAAGTATAGTATCCTCAACGCAGTCTTAACCCATATAAACGAGATTGGCCTTTAGGTCTGCAAACCTATTTTCTGTACTAATCAAGGAGTTTAAAAATGCGAATCGTGCTTTTGACGTTGGTGGTTTTATTTACCCAGGCGGTTCCCTCTTTCGCTAAATGCAGCCAGAAAGAAATTTGCTCCATGATGCAAAAAATGGATCATTTCTCTATACTGAATGCCTGCCCTAAATCAGCTGCCATGCTAAAAGAATGTAGAAAGGTTAGCGAGGCAATACTACCCGAACTCCCTGCTCCCGCATTTGTTGATAATGGCGATGAAACCGTTACAGATACGGTCAACAAACTCCGCTGGATCAAAAAAGGCTTAGTAAAGAAATTAAAACTTAAGGATGCTTTAATCTTTGCTGAAAATGAAAGTTTTGCAGGAAGCTCCGATTGGCGGCTCCCGACCCTGACGGAATTAAAAACACTCCTCTATAAGGAACGGACAATAAATGCCAGCGGTAGCAAAGCCTGGATCAATCCGATTTTCGATGATGGTCTCGGGCATTATTACTGGACTACGACTACCTGCGACCAACTTTCCTGGATAAAAGACCGCTATCAGAAGAAGATGTGCCAACAAGGTGAAACGGCGGCTTGGATGGTTCATTTCAACGTCAATGCAATTTTATGGTTTCATGTGACCCAGGAAAAACCCAATGTCTGGCTGGTGCAAAACGTCGAATAACAAAATCACATCGCAATCATATTATCAGCATTTTTCTGCCCTACCCCTTTTTCGGGAAAAGTGCTGTGCTGAAAAAAACCTTGTGCCTTTCATCCACATTGATACAAAGTAGGTTTCTTTAATTTTGAACTGTGAAACTCATTGACCCATTGCCAAAACCTGAACTTTAAAAATCGTTTTATCGACCTGGGTCCCGAATTCTATCAGGAAAAACAACCCGACCCTGTGACCGACCCTTATCTGGTGGACTACTCCCCATCTGCTGGACAATTGATCGACCTTCCTGAAGAGGGAGGAGAAAATTTTCTGGCAAACTTCAGTGGCAACCAGCCAATGGAAGGTGCTCGGCCTTTGGCTATGGCCTACTCCGGTCACCAGTTCGGGTCTTATAATCCCAGACTGGGAGATGGTCGTGGCCTCTTGCTGGGAGAAGTCTTAAACAAAGAAAATATAAGTTGGGACGTTCATCTTAAAGGTTCCGGGCCGACCCGATTCGCTAGAGGATTCGATGGGCGAGCCACTCTGCAATCTTCCATCCGCGAACATCTGGGGAGCGAGGCCTTGAACGGACTGAGCATTCCCACCACTCGCTCTCTGGCGGTGATCGGTATTCGCGAGCTCATCTATAGACAGAAACCAGAATTGGCAGCCATTTTAGTGCGGGTCGCTGACTGCCACATTCGTTTTGGCAGCTTCGAGTTTTTTCATTACACAAACCAACCCAAAAATGTCGAACGTCTGGCAGATTTTTCCATCGAACATTATCATAGTGATATTTGCAATGAACCTGATCGATACCGAATTTTCTTCAGAAGAGTTTTAACCCTTACTGCAAAATTAATTTCTAAATGGCAGTCGGTCGGCTTTGTTCACGGAGTTATGAATACCGACAACATGACGATAACGGGCGCAACCTTTGACTACGGCCCTTATGGTTTTATGGACGGTTTTAATACTCGTTATACCCCCAACTCATCGGACACTCATGGGCGATACGCTTATCAACAACAAGCCGAAATCGGCTTCTGGAACTTGAACAAGCTGGCAGAAACGTTGATACCTCTTGTCGGTGCAAACGAACTGCAAGAAGAAATCAAACAATACCAACCTTTGTTCAATGGATTTTACCAGGAAGAAATGGGACGCAAGCTTGGGTTATCCATCCTCGATTCGGAATTCAGTCAGTTGACACAAGAAATGTTCCAGTTGTTACAAAGCCAGCAACTGGACTACACAAATTTTTTCCGCCACCTTGCAAATTATCCGAGCGCAATGGATTGTGATATTGAATTGCGTTCATGGCTAGACCGCTACCTGAAACTCTGCGATCGAGAAAGCATCAGCCATGATGAACGCAAAAAGAAAATGGATGCAGTAAACCCGAAATATATTTTAAGAAACCATCTGGTGCAACGAGCTCTGGAAAAAACGTTAAAAGAATCTGACTTTTCAGAAGTGACCCGACTGCGGGTACTTCTGGAAAATCCATTTAAAGATCGTCCTGAGCTTTTCAAAAAATACAATATCGATGCTGATTTTTATTCACAGGATACACCGCAAGAGTTTCTTGGTCGTCAAACCAGTTGCTCCGCATAATGCCACTGAACTAGAAAGGAAACCCAAGAATGATTTTACTTGATGGAGAAATAACAGAAGTAACGACTCCGCCCAACAAGGCAGACCAGTTCAGAGAGTTGACCATCTGGGTTCCTGAGACCGGAGAACATATCGAATTGACCTGTTTTATCCATGAGCTTCAGAAAGCCGGACTGGAAGAAGGCAGCCAAATATCCATCAAGATCGAAAAGAAATTTGATATAGACTCTCTCACCCGCGACCTTCTCAAACCGCAATAGGCTGGCAATTATTTATGCGTCTGATACCATAGATATCTAAACCAACATTGTACGCATCTTCCTCGACCATGACAAAAATCAAAGACTTGGGTGAATTTGGGCTGATCGACCGTTTATCCAGAAACTTCAAGCATCACTTTAGCAACACTGTTCTACCGCTTGGTGATGATTGCGCCGTCTATTCAGCAAGTCCATCAAAAAACCAACTCGTCTCCACGGACGCATTGGTAGAAAATATTCACTTCAAACTTTCAACCATCTCGGCAGAGCAGTTAGGTAAAAAAGCCGTTGCGGTCAACATCAGTGATATCGCCGCAATGGGGGGTATACCGACACGAATTTTAATAACATTGGGGATATCCAAAAAAGTTTCGGCTTCGTTTCTCGATCAGCTGTACAATGGAATCCACAAAACTTGCGAGCTTTACAATATTGAACTTTTTGGCGGAGATACGGTTTCATCGCCCAATTGCTTTTTTATCAACATCACGATAATTGGCGAGACCAAAAAGGGAAAACTTTTCACTCGAAAAGGTGCAAAAAAAGGAGACCTGATTTTCACGACCGGCACATTGGGAGATTCCAGTCTGGGATTAAATATACAATCTGGCAAAAAATGGAAGTGTTCTGCAAAATCAAAAAAATATCTTCTTGAAAAACACCTCACTCCCATTCCACGATTAAAAGAAAGTCAATTGCTGGCACGATCCACCTGTAAAATAAATTCCATGATAGATATCAGCGATGGACTCGTGCAAGACCTGCATCATATTTGCAAACAATCTGGAACCGGGGCTTTAATTTTTGAAGAAAAACTACCGCAATCGCCTGCATTTTCAAAAGTTTGTTCAGATAACAACTTAAACCCTGCACCCTTCATTTTGAACGGTGGCGAAGATTATGAATTACTATTTACTTTGCCAGCCGATGATGTTAAAAATTTATACAGGCAATTTGAAAAGGCCCTTGTGACACATATTGGGGAGATCACTCAACCGTCCGAAAAAGTTTCTCTTTTAAAGAAAAATGGAAAAAGAGAAATTCTCCGCCAATCATCCGGTTTTAATCATTTTTAACATCGCCAGTTACAATAAATTGCCACTATCGAGATTCATGTAATTCGATATACAAGTGCCAGCCAAACTTGAGGTTTCTTAAAAACTTTGGACGACTCATTAATTCCACGGTCGCTATTACTCCTGTTTTTGTTTTCTTGCTCAGCCTTTTTTTCGGCGTGCGAAGTCGCTTTTTTTTCACTCAACCCTCTCCAGCAAAAAGAGATGGAAGAAAAAAAGGGGCGTTCCGGCCGTCTGGTTCATTCCCTCCTGCAAAAACCACGCGAACTGCTGATCACTATTTATATCGGTAACGAACTGGTCAACATTGGTATTTCGGTTGTCATCACTTCCATCACGATTACTTTGTTTGGCAACATCGGTGTAGGAGTTGCCATTGGTGTTGGCACTCTGTTGCTCCTTTTCCTTGGTGAAATTATACCTAAAAGTATTTCCCTGAAATATGCACAATCTTACGCTCTGTTTGCAGCTTTTCCGTTAAAGGGATTTGCTAATATCGTTCAACCTGCGCAAAAACTATTCAACTCCTGGACAGAAAAAATAATGCGTTCCATTGGCATTTTGACGCATTCCGAAAAAGAATCCCCCATATCCGACGAAGAATTCCGCAACATGGTGCAGGTGGGCGAAGACGAAGGGGTTATCGACTCTGATGAAAGAGATTTGATTCAAAAAGCCATCGAATTTGGGGAAACAACCGTGGGCGAAGTTATGACACCTAAAATTGATATGTTCACGGTAAATATAAAAGATAGCCTTGACGAAATTCTCCCCAGAATTGTCGCGAATTTTTATTCCAGAGTCCCAGTGTATGGAAATGATGATGAAATCTTGGGCATTCTTTTTACCAAAGACCTGACACGCCTCAAACATTTACCACGAGAAAAGGTGAATTTAAAAGGCATACTTCACCCCGCTGTTGTTGTTCCCAAAACCAAAATGATTAAAGAGATGCTCGAAGAATTCAGGAAATTGAAGAGGCATATGGCAATTGTTCTGGATGAGTACGGAAGCGTATGTGGCCTCGTGACTCTGGAAGATATCATTGAAGAACTGGTCGGCGAAATTGACAGTGAAATGCGAAGCGATGAACAACCTCTATCGGAAATCAACGAAAATCAATTCAGAATTTCAGGGGCCTGCAACCTTGCTGAATTTAATGAATTTTTCAAAAGCGAATTACCAGAAGAAGATTACGATACTGTTGGCGGCTTGGTTTTTGGACTGTTTGGCAGAATTCCCCGATCAGGAGAATCAACAACTGTGGATCACTTTAAATTCCGCGTAGAAAAAATGAAGGGTTCAAGAATCCTTAACCTTCACCTAACCCTCCTCAAACGCTCGACCACATCCCCCCCGCCCGATGAGTCAGAACAAATTAAGAGCGTAACAACATAATGGACCCTGCAACCACAATCTTTTGGGTGTTGCTCGCTGTAATACTGGAGGCATTTTTTTCCGGCTCTGAAATTGGTATGGTTTCAGTCAACCGGATTAAAATGAAGCAGCTGGCAGAAGAAGGAAATTCTGCCGCACAATCCGTTTTAACTCTTCTGAATGATCCTGAAAAACTTTTTACAACAACATCGCTAGGCACCAACCTCGCCATGATGACCAGCACGGCCATATTCACTGCGTTCATGGTTTCGCAATTTGGTGCATTCGGCGAATGGATGGCCATGGTAATTATTTTTCCTTTGATATTTTTCGGTGGAGAAATCATACCCAAGTTAATTTTTCAAACTCGCGCCGACAGTCTCATGTTGATAATGATCTATCCCTTGAATCTTTTTTATAGGATCATGAGCCCTTTAATTAACTGGCTGTCCAAAACATCGCAAAGCCTAACCAGCAGGGTTCCAGAAGGCATAGCAGAGAAGACGTTTACTTTCAGTCGCGACCAGTTAAGAAAGGCATTGAGTCTGGACTCACAAACCGTGGATATTGGTACCACTGAAAAGAAAATCATCCATAACATATTTAACTTCGGTGAGTTCACCGCAGAGCAATGTATGGTACCTCTTGTTCAAATGACAGCGATCAAGGACACCGCTACGCTACAAGAAGTGCATGAGATGGCAAATGAATCCGGTTTTTCCCGGCTCCCGGTTTTTCATGAGCGAATGCATAATTTGATAGGCATTCTAAATGCTTTCGACCTGCTGGATCAGGAGATGGATAGTTCTCCCATCACAGCCCTGGTTCGGCCGACCCACTACATTCCACCGAATAAAAAGATTGACGATTTGCTGAAAGAATTGCAACAAGGTGGTTTGCATATGGCTTTTGTGGTGGATGAATATGGCGGTTGCATCGGTCTCGTCACCATCGAAGATCTTCTTGAAAAAATAGTCGGCGAAATTGAAGATGAATACGACAAACCCGAAAAACTATATAAGCCCTATGCCGAAGGGGGATTCCTGGTCGAGGCCAGCACGGAAATAAGCGTCCTAAACGAAACGTTAGGCTGGGATTTGCCCGGAGGAGACTTCGAAACTATTGCTGGACTAGTGATTGACCGGCTGGAAAAAATTCCGCATCCCGGCGACCAGGTTCTTGCTGGCTCTTATCGTCTGACCGTCAAAGATTCAAGCAAAAGAAAAATTCAATCGCTCATCGTCAGAAAACTGGAAAATCCTAAAATTGAGGTCATCCCTTAGCGAGGGAGGCCCGCTCTCGTGGGCAGAAACTGGAGTAGCACACAAACCACACAAGCGGCTTAACGGAATCCTCATCATCAAGTCTCTAGCGTCACGCTGGTGGACATGGCCTGCTAGATACCTCGAATGTTTTCCAACTCCTGATACGCCGCCTGGACTTCCAGAAATTTCAAATGCGCGTCTTCTACAGCTTTTTCGCCTTCGTGAGCTACCCGGTCGGGGTGGCACACGCTAATGAGACTCCGATAAGCTTTCTTCACTTCTTCATTTGAAGCATCTGAGGGAATTTTTAAAACATGATACGGGGTTTTAAATATTTCCAGAGAATATTTTACTCTGATTTTATTATGCTGGTCATAAGACAAACCCAATAGTAGAACGATCTGTTTAAGTAAACTTTCCACTCCCTCGCTCAAGCTATTTTCTACCAAAGAAATCTGGTAGCAGAGAGCGACCAGTAAGAGGTTATAATTATTCTGACAGGATTTCTTATACTCTTTGACAAAGGGGTCTATATCTGGCTTTTTATTTTGCACTTCACGGATCAGGGGATCAATGGCCTTAAAATCAGAAACCCCAAAACCCAGGTTTTTAATAAAAAACTTGTGGATGATTTCAATCTGGCTTTGCGTTAAAGGGCCATTCACTATTCCTACTCGGGTTAGAATTATCACCAGAGAGGTTATGAAGTCTGCCTTGCTATGAATACCTGGCAAACTTTTTTGCAGTTTCTTTTGAAATTTTTGCCCAAGAAAGTATTCAGCAGCACCACCCACAACAGCACCAAAGGGACCGCCACGCAAAAACCCTAAACCCGCACCCATCCACCAGGACATAATATGAAATTTTATTAGTAATACTGATTTATAAAATTATATGATCAACAATGACCTTTTCTGCACCCGAATTTATTATACTAAATATATTTATTTTAAATTACCAATGGAGAAAATAAATGGTCAAACATATTGTAATGTTCAAATTAGCCGAAAAAACTGCCGAAAACATGGAACGTGCCGTCCATTCCTTAAAGAGTCTGGAGGGGAAAATTGAAACTTTGCAATCAATCGAAATAGGAACCGATTTTCTCGAATCGGAGAGAAGCTATGACATTGCTCTCACTGCACATTTTAAAGACCGAGACGGATTAAATATATATGCCAACCATGAAAACCATTTACCAGTAATTAAAATAATGCGGTCTTTATGTTCGGCCTCGGTAGTCGTTGATTATGAAATAAATTGATGCCGTTATCATTCCCGAATGTATGAGTTTCGCTCAAAAATCCTATTGAGACAGAAAAATCGAGTCGATTTTGGCAAATAAAGACTTGTACTTTATTTTTCCAAGTGATAGAGTTCTAAAAATTTTCCCCTAATGGGTGAAAATTCCCGGGTTCCTTTCCACTGGATTCGCCTTTGAGTACCACAAACAGGAGGTTCGATAATGGCGACGAAGAAAAAAACAAAGAAAGCAGTGAAATTGCCTGCGAAAAAGAAAATATCCAAAAAAACGGTAAAAAAGAAAACTGCGGCTAAAAAAGTCAAAAAAGCCAGTAAACATGTGGCTAAAAAGCCAAAGGCAAAAAAGACTCCCACTAAAAAGAAAACACCGAAAAAAACTTCAGTCGTAAAAAAAACCAAAGCAACACCAAAAAAAGCAACACCAAAAAAAGCAACACCCAGAAAAAAAACCACCCCTGTTAAAAAAGCCGAAACGGCGACAGCGGTAAAAAAACCAAAAGCGAAACTGCGGGCGCTTCCCAAGCTAGGACCTGAGGTCCTGAAAATAAGAGAACGGTTGCTCGCAAAAAGAAGTGACCTGCTAAAGTTAATTCAGTCTTCGAAATCCTTGGAAAGGGATGCTGGGGATCTGACTTTTAGCAATGAAATTGATCTTGCTTCAAGTCTGGAGGGAAGAGAAATGCTCTTTCAACTGACCAGCCGTGACCGCAATGAACTACGATTGATTCAAGAGGCTCTGTTTAGAATAAACGAAGGTACTTTTGGGGCATGCGAGTCCTGCGAGGAACAAATAAGTCTGAAGAGGTTGCATATCATGCCTCTCACTCCCTTATGTATTTCATGCCAGGAAGCTGCTGAAAACTTATAGCTTTATTTTCCGTGGCATTTTTTGTATTTCTTGCCACTTCCACAAGGGCAAGGGTCATTCCTTCCAACCTTTTCATCTACCCGACGAACTGTCACGGGCTTGCCAGGGGCTTCCACATCCCCTCTATGCTCAACCATCTGTTTTGGTTGTGCAATAATATCTTCATCGTCGAACTCATTTTCCCTTCGCACTTGAACCTTAAAAAGGTATTCTGCGGTTTCTTCTTTTATCTTTGTCATTAAATTACTGAAAAGAGAAAAACCTTCTTTTTTATACTCCGTCAGTGGATTTTTTTGAGCGTAACCCCGCAAGCCGATACCTTCTTTCAAATGATCCATTCCTAGCAAGTGGTCCTTCCAAAGAGTATCCAAGACCTGAAGCATAATTATTCTTTCCTGATGCCTCATCGCGGCTGGGTCTATCTCCAATTCTTTGACAATCACATCTTCCTTTAATTGATAGACTTCACATACTGCATCGATAACCGATTCATATAATTTTTCACGGTTACAATTTTCTAATTCCAGCTTATGCTTGCCTTCAATTTCCAATTCATGGTCATTGATTTTTTTTATATGAGTACCAAACTGCCGACCAAGAAAATCATTCAAATATTCGATATCCCATTCTTCAGGATAAATTTTTTCATGAGCCACTTCGGATACCACGTCATCAACCAGTTCATCTGCCATATCAAGAAGAATTTCTTTCGGACTTTCCGCGGCGATGATACTTCTTCTAAGAGCATAAAGAACTTCCCTTTGACGGTTCATTACATCGTCATACTCTAGAACATGCTTTCGAATATCAAAATTATGGGCTTCTACTTTTTTCTGGGCATTGGCAACCGCCTTGGAAACCATGCTATGCTCAATGGGTTGACCTCCTTCCATGCCTAACCGTGCCATGAGAGGAGAAATTTTATCCGAACCAAAAATGCGTAGCAGGTCATCTTCCAGGCAAAGAAAAAACCGGGAAGACCCTTTATCTCCCTGCCTTCCTGATCGCCCCCGCAACTGATTGTCAATGCGCCGACTCTCATGGCGCTCGGTTCCGAGAATATGAAGTCCGCCTAATTCAGGAATTCCTTCACCAAGAACAATATCGGTTCCTCGGCCTGCCATATTTGTCGCAATGGTAACGGCGTTAGGTTGCCCGGCCAGAGAAATGATCTCCGCCTCCGATTCATGGTGCTTTGCATTGAGCACACTGTGTTTGATTCCATATTTTTTTAATTTTTTGCTCAAAAGTTCCGACTTCTCAATTGAAATCGTGCCCACCAGAACGGGTCTGCCTATCTCACTTAATTCTCGAACTTCTTCAATCGCTGCATCGAATTTTTCTTTTTCTGTTCTATAAATCACATCGGGATAGTCTTCGCGAATCATCGGACGGTTAGTCGGCACCACAATCACTTCGAGTTTATAAATGGACATAAACTCTTCTGCTTCCGTATCAGCGGTACCGGTCATTCCACCTAATTTCCCATACATACGAAAATAGTTTTGAAATGTGATGCTTGCAAGAGTCTGATTTTCATTTTCTATATTGACACCTTCCTTCGCCTCCAAAGCCTGATGCAAACCATCGCTATATCTTCTTCCATTCATCATTCGCCCGGTAAACTCATCAATGATGATTACCTCTCCATCACGAACAACATAATCCACTTCGTTTTTAAAAATCCCATGTGCTTTGACAGCTTGATTCAGACAATGAAGGGTTTCGATATTCGAAGGATCATAGAGATTATCGATGTTCAGGTCTTTCTCCATTTTGGCGATCCCCTCTTCAGTAAGGGATGCGGTCCGGGCTTTTTCATCTATCGTGTAATGCTCTTCTTTTTTCAAGTTGGGAACCAGCTTATTAACCGTATAATATTTGTCAGTAGATTCTTCTGCAGGGCCGGAGATGATCAACGGAGTTCGCGCCTCATCAATCAAAATATTGTCGACTTCATCAATGATTCCAAAATTCAATTCGCGTTGAACCATTTGCTCTTTGGAAAACTTCATATTGTCGCGCAGGTAATCGAAACCAAATTCATTATTGGTTCCATAGAGAACGTCACAGTTGTAAGCCGCCTTTCTTTCGTCTTCAGGAATATCGTGATAAATCATGCCGACGGAAAGCCCCAGAAATTTGTATACGGTTCCCATCCATTCACTATCCCGGGTCGCCAAATAATCATTTACGGTAACGACATGAACACCCTTCCCTTCCAGTGCATTCAGGTACACGGGTAAAGTGGCCATCAAGGTTTTTCCTTCGCCGGTTTTCATCTCGGCGATTTTTCCCTCGTGCAAAACGATCCCGCCAATCATCTGGGCATCAAAATGTCGCATCTCAAGGGTTCGCCAACTTGCTTCGCGGACAACAGCAAAAGCTTCAGGAAGAATTTCATCCAACGTCTCGCCCTTAGAAACTCTATCTTTAAACTCGGTTGTCTTTTCTTTTAACTCGGCATCGGTGAGGGGTTTGGTTTTATCTTCCCAGCCGTTGATTGATTCCACTATGACCTGGATACGTTTTATCTCCCGATCATTTCGGGTGCCAATCATTTTTTTTAGGAATCCAAATACCATCGTAATTTAAACCGGAAAAATTTTATAAAATGGGAAGAATACAAACCAGATTAGAAACAGCAAGTGCGGTTATGAAGAAAAATGTTCGAGTGGGGAGGAAATGTGCCAGGAACCAACTCAATATATTAGCGGACTATCAATCTTCCAAGATATAGTTTTTGGGGGTTACAGGAACGCCATGCAACAAAACTTCATAATGCAAATGCGGTCCCGTACTTCTTCCCGTACTCCCAACCAACGAGATCACCTGCCCTCGTTTGACACGATCACCCACTTTAACCAGATGTTTTGAATTATGTCCATAACGAGTCACCACACCGTATCCATGATTGATTTCAACCATATTGCCGTAGCCGTATTCTCTGCCTTCTACAACAACTTCGCCATCAGCAGTGGCTTCAACAGGCGATCCAGAACGGGCAGCAATGTCCCACCCCCCATGCTTTTCACGCAACCCCGTAAAGGGTGATTTACGAAAACCAAATCTGGATGTTACCCAGCCACGAGTCGGCCAGATCGATGGCGTTGAGGAAAGAAGTGATTTCTGGTTTTTAAAAAAATTATCCAGTTCTTGAAAACTGATGCTTTGAATTTTTGCCTGCTTGTCTAAATGGTCCAAGCCGTTAGATAAACGCTCGACCATGCTTGCCACACCGCGCCCCATTGAGGTATTGAAGCTGCTGGTAGTCAACCCATAGGGGCCGCCAACACCCCAGTTTTTTTCTACAGATTTCGGGGAGTTTTCAAGTGCCGTGATAACCCGCAACTTTTTCTCAAAACGTTCCAGTCGAGCCATCTCAGTTTCAAAATTCTTGACCTGGTGCGAAAACTTTTCTACCTGAATTTTTCTTATTTTTGATTCCTTGCGGAGTTTGGCCAGTTCCGTCTCATTGCTCTGCAACTGCAAATATTGCTGCACGAAATAAACGGAAGAACCCAAAAATACAACAAGAAGGACTCCGGTGACTATAAATCCAATCTTTGCAAACTTCTTGGGGAAGCAAATTTTTTGGGGGGAACCCAATGCCCCGGGGAATACAACTATAGTAAAATCGTCTTTTTGCACCCTCTCTCCTTAACTGGAAATTGAAAACCCCGTAAACCTCGCATCCTAACGCTTAAACCCCTTATTTGTCAATAGTTAAATCCCAAAAGGCTCCAGGGAGAATAAATCCGAAAAATCAGGATTTATCGACAAACCCACCCTGAAAGAAGACTGAACCTTATTGTCAATCTAACGGCTTTATTTTGTCCCTTGCCTGAATATGATTCGGGTTTATTGCTAATACCTGTGCAAAGTATTTTTGGGATTTTTGAACATTTCCTTTTTCTTCGTTAAGCAGACCCAAACTAAATAAAGCCGGGACTTGGCCATTTACATCTCCTATCTCCTGGTAAATTTTCAGCATGTCTTCAAATCCAAGAATCGCATTATCCAAATCACCTTTTGAGTAGGAACCAAATGCCCTTTGCCTGATAACGCGTGCCAGAGTTTTTCCATACCCCCATTGTTCAGAGTTCTGTTGCCGCAGGTTTTTATATTCATTTGCAAACCGGTCTGGCTCTCCCATTTCCTGATAAATTTTTTGCAAGTTCGAAAAGAACATAGGCTCTTTAGGGTCCGTTTGAATTGCTTTTTTCACCTTTTCAATCGCAAGAGCATACTGCTTTTTTTCTGAGAAAATGGCAGCCAGATTATTCCAGGCAAGGCCATTTTCAGGGTTCATTTTCAGAGCCTTCTCAAAACTCTTCTCAGCTTCCCCATAGTCTGCATTAAGATAGCTTAAATAACCAAATGCATACCAGATGTGAGTAGAGTCTTTATTCGATGCCTTATAATTTTTCAAAAACTGTTCGGCATCACTCAAACCTTCTATCGCTTTCCAGGCTTTTAACATCATTCTGAAAGTAGTGCTGGTCTCCCCTTCTGACTTCAGTACTCCTTTGAACTTCTCAATAGACTCTTTATAGTGCTCTCTGGCAAAAAGGATTTGTGCTTCATCTTTCGCAGATAAATTAAATTTTTCATAGCCAGGATGAGCTTGCGCTGACACGGAAGAAGGACTAAAAAGAATCCCAAAAAATAACAGGAAGGAAATGACTACCATAGGTTTTTCTCGTTGGTTAAGACCTGATATTCCTCCCCCATCAAAAGCCGCTAAAATCAGGAGAGTTTGTTTCAGGGGGTGCATCATTTCTCTCGGTCCGATCAAAGAATCGGGTAAATTGGTTTTCGAAATGCAATCGAATATCTCCAATAGGACCGTTACGTTGTTTGCGGACTAGTATTTCAGTTTTCCCAGGATCATCTGTTTCCGGGTTATAAACCACATCACGATAAATAAACATAACCACATCCGCATCCTGCTCTATCGAGCCAGACTCCCTCAAGTCCGAAAGCATCGGTCGTTTATCCGTTCGACTTTCAACGGCACGGCTCAACTGTGAAAGTGCAATGATCGGCACATCAATTTCTTTGGCCAAAGCTTTAAGTCCACGAGAAATATCAGAAACTTCCAACTGCCTGCTTTCTGCGTTCCCTCGCCCCTGCATCAACTGCAAATAATCTATAATGATGAGGCCTAGCGGTTGTTCTGCGGCGAGTCGACGCGCTCTGGCCCGAACATCCAATACAGACAGGGCCGCACTATCATCAATAAACATTTTGGCCTCGGAAAGCTTGCTCCCCGCTTCATGAACCTTCGGCCAATCGCTTTTCGCCAGATAACCTGTGCGAACTTTCGATGAGTCTACTTGAGCTTGAGAACAAAGCAAACGCATGCCCAGTTGTTGCTTGGACATTTCCAGACTAAAAATTGCGGTAGGAATTTTCTCGTGCAGAGAAACATAACGAGCAATATCCAACGCGAAACTTGTTTTACCCATACTGGGGCGGGCGGCAAGAATAATCAGGTCTGACGGTTGAAAACCCGCAGTCAAACTATCCAAGTCAGTGAATCCAGAAGAAATGCCCGTCACCATCCCCGGCTTCATCGAAAGTTTTTCCAGGTTCGAAACGTTTTCGCAGATTATATCAGGGAGTTTGAAAAAACTGGCTTTGGTCCTCTTCTCCGAAATTTCGAATATGGACTGCTCCGCCTTATCCAACAGCGTGTCAACATCATCCCTATCGCTGTAACTATTGGAAACGATATCGGTAGCGGTTTGAATAAGATCCCGAAGAATCTTTTTTTCTCTGAGAATTTTTGCGTGGTGGCTGACAGCCGTGGCAGTCGGAACATAGTCCTCAAGAAGGCTCAGGTATTCGAGACCTCCTACATTGTCCAGCTCATCTTTTTTTCGTAATCGATCAGCGAGGGCGAGAACATCAATAGGCTCATTGGCCTCAAACTGTTCCCGCATGACAACAAAGATTTTCTTATTTGCAACTTTGTAAAAATCTTCTTCGGTGAGAACTTCGAGTGCCTTGGCGATAGCATCCGCAGAATGCAAGCAAGACCCTAACACGCTCTGCTCCGCTTCCTTATTATAAGGAGGAAGTTTATTCAGAGAAATTTCGGTCAGAGCGTCTGCCATGATTCTAAAGACTCAATCAAATGGGCTGAAAATTATTCTGCTTCTTTTTCCTGCATTACTTCAGTCGCTTCCGTTTTTTCTGTTGCTTCCATTTTTTCTATTGCCTCAGCTTTTTCTTCTACTTCGGATTTTTCAACCCTCTTCTCGCCTTCAACGGTAAGTTTGATCTCGGCAGTCACCTCAGGGTGAAGCTTGACGGGGATAGAATATTCCCCAGCCTTCTTAATAGGTTCCTGAATTTGAATTTTTCGCCGATCAATATCGATTCCTTTTGCTTTCAGCAAATTAGAAATCTCCTGTGCAGTAACCGCACCAAACATTTTTCCGCCATCGCCCATTTTTTTCTTAATCTGAATAGTCGCCACACTGATTTTATCCGCGACTTCCTGAGCAATGCCAGTAACCTTTTTGACTTTAGCCTGAACAATTCTTTTTTGATGATTGAAAGCCTTAAGATTATTCGGTGTTGCAAGCAGAGCTTTACCTTTCGGGATCAGAAAGTTTCTTCCATACCCGTCTTTCACTTCCACTTCCTCACCACAAAACCCGAGACCGTCTACATCTTCTTTCAACAACAGCTTCATAAAAATTTTCCTTTCCTGAAACCCCTAACCTTCTTTCTCTGGCAGTGGATTTCTAATTTTCCTGAAATCCACCCAAGTATCGAACACGCCAATTCCGACTACCAGTCCGATAAAAAGGGGTTGTGCAAATATTAAAATAAAAAGAGCAATCCAAAGAAACACAGGGACTTTTCTGGCCTTTAAAAAATGAGTCACAATGCTCATACCCTGAACAAAATAAATGACCATCATTACTACAAATAAATTCAGGCCCGCATCCGCCACCATTCCCTGCCCCAGGAATAATGCGACACTGGATACTATAAAACCCCAAACTAAATTTTCAGGGCAAACCCATTCAGCGAACCTGCACTCCGAGAAAAGTCCCGGCCCATAAATCCGTCCCCAAACAACCCGCAACAGACTGTAATTTGCCATGGCACTTACGAGAGAACCTATGAACACAAATGCGGGATAAGCAGAAGCAAACCCACCCACTGCTTTCTCAACAAACGCCTTCATGTCGGCAATGTCTGCCTCACTATCGCCAGTCGCCTCAAAGGCTTCCATTGATTGAGCGAAATGCAGGCGTATCTGCTTTTCAAAAAAATCTTTGACGGTGGTGTCCTGATCTCCCAACAGAGCTACCAGAAGCAAAATTGAAACCCCTGCTGAAACCAAAGACGAGACACCTATACACCTGTCTCCAGGAAACCGCGCCCGGATCATTTCGCCTAACACCAACGCCATCACCGCATATTCTGCCATGAACAACAACGCCTGCTCCTCGCCTATGAGGAACCAAAGAACGCCAAAAATCAGGACCATCAAAACTGCCGCCGCCTGTTTGCCCCGTTGCAAAAAAATGAAAACCAGCGGAAACGGCGACAGCACCCCAACCAGCGCCCCCAAGGGTGGAAAAACCGCCAGGGCAAATAAAAGCACAAAAACCAGAACTACAGGTAACAATAAATTTTGCGACCGTTGTTCCTGGGTCAAAATCAGTGCTGAACCGAGAAAGGCAGTAAAGCAATATTGCGCGCTTTTTTAATTGCTCGGGTCAACAACCGCTGACACTTCGCACAATTTCCTGAAATACGCGAGGGAACAATTTTTCCCCTTTCAGAAATCAAGGGCTTCAATGCCTTTATGTCATGAAAATCAATATAAACCTTGCTCTCATCATCGTTACAAAAGCGACAGGTTTTTTGTGAAAAAAATGAACGTTTTTTTGTCTCAGCCATAGTTACCTTCTTTTATCTTTAGTTTAATTAAAACGGAATATCGTCAGCATCAGGAGCAGGTGTTGAGCCTGAGCCTACGTCCGTCTTTGCACCTTGTTTGGTTAAGAATTGCACATAGTTGGCTACCACTTCCAGCTTACTTCGCTTCTGGCCGCCATCGGCTTCCCAAGTCTGGTAGTTCAATCGCCCTTCAATAAATGCTAGACTGCCTTTATTCAAATATTCAGCACAGTTTTCACCCTGCTTTGCCCAAACCGTAATATCAACAAAACAGACCTCTTCCTTCCACTCCTCGCCCTGCTTGAACTTTCTATTTACTGCAAGCCCAAAACTGGCAACCGCCGTGCCACTCGAGGTATATCGAAGCTCGGGGTCTTTGGTCAGGTTTCCCATTAAAAGCACTTTATTGAATGAAGCCATTTTAAATTACCCAATTTTCGTTTATGTATAAGAGCACTAACCCTCGTCGTTCTTCGCTGTAGCTTTTTCGCCTTCTGCTTTTTCGCTTGTAGCTTTTTCGCCTTCTGCTTCATCTGTTTCATCATCCCGGCCCAATGCTCTTTCCAACTCATCATCGGCCAAATGAAGAACCATAAATTTGATGATGAGATCGAAAAGTTTATACTTCTTCTCCAGATCAATAACACCAGAAGGCTCAAGGGTGTGATAAAGGTTAAGATAAACACCGAAACGGTTTTTCTTAACTCGATAAGCAAGACGTTTCTTGCCCCACTTTTCAGTTTTCAGAATGGCTCCGCCATTGCTTTTAATAAACTCTCCTATTTTTGCGAGAGCTTCGTCAATGCGGGATTCTTCAATATCAGGTTTTAAAATCAGGATACTTTGATAAGAACGCAAGATACCTCCTCATGGATTTAAAAAGGGGATGCTGAATAAATACAACCATCCCATTTAGCCCCAACTCAAAAGTTGGAGCAAGGGGTTTTTTATGGATCACTAAACTATCATATTTCGCCAAAAAGCGGTAATCTTTTCATAGACCAGCGGCAAAATCAAGAACTAAAGAAGAGTGTCAACAATCTATGAATCGACACCATTTTCGCTCTATTACCAGCGATCTAAAAGGGATGCTGATAACCAGCCCAACAAAAAAACGGATCCAGCAACCCTCTGCTATTGAATATAAATTTCTCTAAACCATTTTCGATTTTTTGGGATATTTCTGCTCCAAATTCACAATAAAGACAATTTACTTTTGCAAATGCTATAGAAAAAAGGCTGACAGGTAAACCCGCCAGCCCTTATTATTTTTAGTCGGGAAGAATCCTAGCGTCCTAACATAGGCCTGTTGCTAATGCCAGGCATGATTCTGTCGCCGTCAGGCCTTGTTATTTTTCGTCGGGAAGAATCCCCAACCTCTTTAACAGGTATGACATCAATATATTCCGTGACAGATTTCACCCCTTCGATATTCTTGATAGCAGATAGTACCAACTGTTCCTCAGCACGACTACCAGCTTCGCCAATCACATAAACTTTATTTAACACCGAGCGATAAAAATAGTTTACCGAACCCACATTTGTATCCGCCAATAATTGCACTTTGATTTTGGTTTCTATCCAAAAATCATTCACCGCTTGCCCTGCTCCGCTTTTTTCCTCACCGCCCTTTTGTTCCCGTCGCGCTTCTTTTTCTGCTTTCGTAACAATTTGAATTTCATTGTGCAGAGATTTTATTCGAGAATCCTCGCGGGCGAGACCTTCAATGGCAGAGCGAATATTACTGTCATCTAATGTACCCGTAATCATGATGCGTTGTTCCCACACATCGACACTGACATCGAGCAACAGACCTTTGTCTTTCTTGTCATGCTGAGTTTGTCGAAGCATCGAGTCAACATTTTTAACACGATCCAGGATACCCGAATGTATTTTAGCGTCAGTGACCTGATCTTCGGTACTGCGGTTTTCCCATGCCTTTTGCACCGCCGAAGTTACCATAGACGCACAACCGGACATGAATATTAAAGCCCCCGCTATCAATATTGCTGACAATACCCGGATTTTTTTCATTACCATTCTACCCTCCTTAAAGCTCGAAGTTTTTCTGCCTTGCAATTTTTCTATTGCGGTTCATCACCTGCCCCGTTCCTTTCAACGTAATGTTATATATCTGTTAGCCAGCTGATATGCTAATTTTATTTTCCTGGACAAGAGATATATGCGTAGATTTAACGAGATTCCAGCCAAATACTTCCCTCTATTTTTGAAGGAGTGTGAATGGCGATTTAATAATCCCAATGCAAAACCCCAGAAAAACTACTTAAACAATTGCATGAGAAAAAAATAGAAGAGTGACATTTTTAAATCAAACCCTCCCCTAACCCCTCCCTGTGAAGGGAGGGGGAGATGAATCAAACGTAATTTGTGTCGGGTTCAACGTCTGAATGTGCAAGTGAATTAGTAAACGTGAACAAAAAACATCTTATTTTTTCATCGTCTTCGAGAAGTCATCTACGAGGCGAAAGAAGATGAGCTACCATCGTCATCCTGAGTTCATCGAACCCGTCATCCTGAGCTTGTCAAAGGATATCTGTCCCAGAAATAATAGAAAGGTTTCTAAAAATTCTATGCAGGACTTTTTAGTAGATTTGATTTTAAAACTGAAGAAATCCTCAGCCACAACTAAATTAAGGCAACTTGGAGGTTTCAATTCCGAGTACTTTTAATTTGTATATTGCACGAGTAATCGTAGTCCCCCCTCCCTTCATAGGGACTCAAGCCCGATAGTCTGAGGGCTTGATGGCTGGGGGGAGGGTTGGATTGATTAGGGTCGTTTTCGCATAGCTCGTTTTAAAAAGCTTTAAAATCCACACCCCCACCGCAACTACGCCTTGCCTCCCATCATAAGCACCCGTTGGGTGATGGGAGGAATATTTTACCACCCCACCCTTCGGCAAGCTCAGGGTGACAAACTTGATAGTTTCCAAAAATGTCATCCTGAGTTTATCGAAGGATGTGACTCTGCAACACTGCGTTGGCACACAGCAGTCCGTTGCTTGACGATCGGAAGCGATTTTTTATTCAGAATTCCTTAGTTTAAGGTATTGATAGCTAGTCTCATCCTTAAATAGGAGGAAAGGAGTGGATTTAAATTCCTTGTTTGTTTATGAATTCATCGAAATGTTTCTGGTACATGATGTCCCATTCTGGGGAGCCTTCGCGGGGAGCGTTTTTATAGGTATTCATTACTCTTCTTGCTTCCCCGTCTGCTTTGTCGTCCAACTGCAAAATATCTATCATCACGCGCGCGATATCCCGTCTCACATCATTTAAGTCGACCTTGTAGTCTAGTTCGTCTCGCTTGGCAAAGTCTTTAACGATAAGGCTGCTGATGTGACTGATTTTATCTCGACTGATTTTCATAGGATGAGTCCACGTTCGCGAACAAGTTTAGATTTCACCATCTGGAATACTCGACCATAATCCATCATACTTCTTTCATATTCTTCGGTTTTGGATTCGAGAAGAGTTTTCACTTCTTCGTTCAAAAGATCTTCAACCATCAAGTCTTCTGTTATGATCGCGACAATGACAGATTCAAGCTTTTCGGGTGTGTCTTCCCATATAATCATATCTTTTTCGATCAAGGATCGAACTATTCTTTTAGAAAGGGTGTCTACAAATTCTTTAGTTATTCGCATAATTTTTTATTGCTTAAGTCTCTCTCTTTTTTCCACCCAATAATAAAAAACAATGATTGTCTGTGATCCGAACATCAATTATGGGAGTCTCTTGTTGGTTGATTTCTTCGACCACTTTATTGAACATAGCTTCAATTGCCTTCGCGCCTTCTTCGGAAATATCTAATACTCTAATGCCAGTCACTTTTTGTTCAGGATTTCGCATAAAATCACAAATCAGACATCGTTGGTAGATTTAGAATCTTTCCTACTTGAAAAATTGAAAAAAAGAGGAAATTAGTTTCCCCTTATCTTCATATTTTTTGCCATTATCGCTTATTTGCAGTGCTGAATCAATATTTATTGGTTTTTGCAAGAATTTCTCCCCAATTAAAGGTGATATATCTTATAATCCATTGATTAAAAAATGAGCGATTAGAAAGCTTGTTGAAATTGCTCAAGCAATTGAGTATATTGGCAAAATAACTCATGCAAACACAAAAAGTTGCGGGAACCCTATCATCGGGGTTTCCCGGGTTTTTTTGAACCTCAGTAGGTTCCAGAAAGAATAAACGTGGTTAAAGAAGTAGATTTTACTGAAAAAGTACCCATAAGCCATCACCTCATAGAAATAAAAGACCGGGTGATTCAGGTTGCCGTGGTCGTTGCGTTTTTCTTTGGGGTTTCTTTTTACTTCATAGAAATTCTTCTCTTATGGCTGGAAGACCCTCTGCCAAAAGAATTTGCTGAACTGACTTTTATTACACCCACCGAACCCTTTTTCACCAACATGAAGGTGGCATTTATGAGTTCGGTGTTTATTTCCATGCCGTGGATTCTTTACCATGTCTGGGGATTCATTGCTCCTGGATTAAAAGTTAAGGAAAAGAAAATTACGGCGATGTTTGTTTTTTCTGGAACGGCCTTTTTTCTTTTTGGTGGCATCTTTTGTTATTTCCTCGTGCTTCCGCTGGGACTCAAATTTTTGTTAGCTTATGGTTCCACTTACTGGAAGATGCAGGTTACGATTGGGTTCTATTTTTCTTTCGTAGTGAAACTCATCATGGCGTTTGCGTTTGCTTTTCAAACACCCCTGATTATGGTTTTGCTGACCAAGTTTGGTTTGATCAATACCGTTAAAATGAAGTTGTACCGAAAATGGGCTTTTCTTGGCACATTTGCTCTGGCGGCGGTCTTGACACCCCCGGATATCATCACCCAGTTACTTTTGGCAATTCCTCTATATTTTCTGTATGAATTTGGCATGGTTGTTTCCCGTTTCTTTGAAAATCCAAAAAATAGAGAAATGGCTCTCCGACAAATGCAAGCCGAAGCGGAAGCGAGAAAAGCGGCTAAAGAAGCCGTTGAAAAAGCCGCCGACATGAAAAGGGCAGCGGCAAAGAAGGCGAAAAAAGCTCGTAAAGTTGTCCGGTAAATTTCCTAATATTTCAGTTTAGATATTTTTATTGATCCCTTCGTATAAGATTTTTCACTTTCTCTTATACTAAAAATACAAGCACCGTAGTGATCCGCGGATAAGATGTCAGAATTAAAAGCTTAGCGACAGAGCAACCGATGGCAAAGAAAATCGAGGGTATTAATGATCCGCTAAATCTCAATAAGGCTGCGGAAGCCATTCCCAATCCCAAATAGCCAATACCCCAATTGAAATTCATCGTGGCATATATAATCCCATTACCTGCAATTGCCATGTCATTTCTTTTAGCAAGAATATTCAGCACATAGCCCGTTATGAATATCTGGCTTATTGCCGGATTTATAACTCCGGCTATCAATAAATTTATAATAGATAAGCTTGGCGGCTCTCTGAGTTCTGCACCTGAAAACAAATCGTTTTCGGCGAGTCCCGTTTTCACAAGTAGCAGGTCCAAGGCTATGACAGCTGCAACAGGAAAAATTCCGACTACCAACCCAATACGGATGCTTCTCGAATTAGGACTCGATAATCCCAATTGTGAAAAGTTTAGTCTCCCAGCGAAAAACAAAACAGTTAGAATGGCGATAAAAAAGAAAAGGCTCCAATAACTTTGCAGAAAGAAACTGTCTTTAAAGTAAATCTGCACCAAGGGAAAACAGATAAAGAAATAACTAAACAGAATGAGGATTGAAAGTTTAAACTCGGGATTTTCAGAGGAGTGGGGCAACTGATTATTTATCCGTTAAAAAGGAAGCACCAGAATTATTGTAGTTTTTCCTCCCTTTAATATCAATAAATAAGCCCTTCGATCCCATTCCAGCGGATAGGTTGACAAAATCCGGTTGTTTATTTAGTATCGCTTTTAGGTTAAAATAACTTCGGTACATAACGGGATAAGACGACCAACCACTCGCAATTAATGCGGTTTGATTGAGTTTTTAATAAAAATTTAAAAACATCACAAAAAGTCATGAAAAAAATTGCCATTGCCTCCGATCATGGAGGGTTTGATCTCAAAGAAAGCGTTATCGCTCATCTGCTGAATGATGGCTGGGAAATTGATGACCTGGGTCCAAGCAATGAGGATTCTGTTGATTATCCTGATTATGGGGTCAAACTAGCTGAAGCTATCGCTAATAAAAAAGTCGAGCGCGGTATCGTTATTTGTGGAACAGGAGTGGGCATGTCCATTGTGGTCAATCGGTTCCCTGGAATTCGTGGAACTCTATGCTCCGATGTTTATACCGCTAAGATGTGCCGTGAACATAATGATTCGAATATTCTTATCATGGGCGGTCGTGTCATAGGCAAAGGGTTGGCATCAGAAATTGTGGATACCTGGTTGAGGACTGCGTTTGAAGGTGGTCGTCACCAAAGGCGACTCGACAAGATAAATGAAATCGATGCGAATTTAAAATCCAAATCACCGGGCCAGACTCGGTAGAAATTAAGCTGGAGGAATAGAAATTGTCACTTGCTGCATTTGATCCAGAAATCGCTCAGTCCATAAAAAATGAAACAGAGCGTGAAAATAACACCCTTGAAATGATAGCGTCTGAAAATTTTGTCAGTCGCGAAGTGCAGGAAGCTCAAGGTTCCGTTATGACCAATAAATATGCCGAGGGCTATCCTGGAAAACGGTATTATGGCGGGTGTGAATTTTTTTTTGTGGACGAAAACCAAGCTGTAGAAAAGACGACAAAAAAAA
>WASW01076917.1_pt1 | contig 46518 bp, 61 predicted proteins | sample 5698521 | NCBI WGS metagenome assembly WASW01 (sample SAMN11175560, study PRJNA528189) | sponge metagenome | isolation source: marine sponge | host: Leucetta | place: Antarctica: Western Antarctic Peninsula, King George Island | collected 2013-01
TTACCTTTGATTTAGCTTTTACCTTTGATTTAGCTTTTACCTTTGATTTAGCTTTTACCTTTGATTTAGCTTTTACCTTTGATTTTGTTGGTTGTTCGATTGCTGCTTGTGCTGCTGCAACTATGGCGATAGGAATTCTATGTGGTGATGCACTTACATAACTTAGTCCTACACTGTGACAGAATTTAATAGAACTTGGGTCTCCTCCATGTTCTCCGCATATGCCAACTTCCATGTTTGGTCGTAATTCTCTGCCTGCTGCAAGACCCATTTTTATTAAACTACCAACACCGTTTACATCGATAGATTGGAATGGATTTCTTTCTAGAATTTCTTTTTCCATATATTCTGGAAGGAATTTTCCTTCGACATCTTCTCTACTAAAACTAAATGTTCCTTGTGTCAAGTCGTTTGTACCAAAACTGAAGAATTCTGCAGTGGTTGCAAGTTCATTTGCAGTTAATGCAGCTCTTACAACTTCTATCATAGTTCCAAAGTTAATGTTTAATTTCATATTGTGTTGAGACTCTGATTCTTTTTTGATTCTGTCATAAATTTTCTTAATGTGGTTTAATTCTGCAATACTACTAATTTGTGGAATCATTATTTGAGGATGTGCTTTAACATTGTTCTTTGTTAGTTCTACTAATGCTTCAAAGACTGCTCTAATTTGCATTTCATATATTTCTGGATATGTAATTCCAACTCTAACTCCTCTATGCCCCATCATTGGATTCACCTCTGCAAGTTCTCTTGCTCTTTTTAGAACAATTTTTGCTTCTGCAATTTCACTTGTTGCATTTTGTAATTCTAATTTACGGATTTTCTCTGATAATTCTTCAGGATTTGGTAAGAATTCATGTAATGGAGGGTCTAACAATCTAATTGTAACTTCATAGCCTTCCATAGCTTGTAGAATTTCTATAAAGTCACTTTTTTGCAATTCCCCTAATTTTTGAAGAATCTTATTTCGTTCGTCAATATTTTCAGCCATAATCATATCTACAAATAGACTAATTCTATCACCTCCGTTGAACATTCTTTCAGTTCTACACAAGCCAATTCCTTGACCTCCAAATTCTCTTGCAAGTTTTGCACCTTCAGGTGTGTCTGCGTTTGCTCTAATTCCTATCTTCTTTGCTTTTTGTGACCATTCTAGAATTTGTTTAAAGTCTTCGTTTACTTTTGGTTCTATAGTTGGAATGTCTCCAATGTATACACTTCCGGAACTACCATCAATTGTAATTGCATCACCGTCATGTACGACTTTGCCATCTACGCTACATTGTTTATTATCTAAATCAATTTTCAAATTAGAGCATCCAACGATACATGGCTTACCCATTCCTCTAGCTACTACTGCTGCATGAGAAGTTTTACCGCCTCTACTTGTTAGAATCCCTACAGATTCAAAGAAAGCAGGAACATCTTCTGGTTTTGTTTCTTCTCTGATTAGAATTACTTTGGCACCATTCTTACCCATTTCAGTTGCTCTTTTAACATCCAATACTGCAATCCCACTTGCTGCTCCGGGAGATGCAGCTATTCCTTTAGCTAATAATGTAAAGTTCTTAATTTCATCAGGATCCATTCTTTTGTGTAATAATTGTTCTAATTGTTCTGCATCTAGTCTTGTAATTGCTTTATTTTGATCAATTAATTTTTCATTAACCATGTCAATTGATGTTTTTACCATTCCAACTGCATTCATCTTTGCATTTCTTGTTTGTAACAAGTAAAATCTTCCCTGTTCAATAGTAAATTCAATATCCTGTGGCTCTTTGTAGTGCTTTTCTAATCTTTCACATGTTTCTGCTAACTGTTTGTGTGATTCTGGAAGGTCTATTTTCATATCATCTACTTGTTTTCCAGTTCTTACCCCTGCAACTACATCTTCGCCTTGAGCATTGATTAAATATTCACCATAAATTTTACGTGTTCCATCTCCTGGGTTTCTTGTAAATACAACACCTGTGGCACAGTCATCTCCCATGTTTCCAAATACCATTGATACGATATTTACGGCAGTTCCATCTGCTACCTCTTTTGTAATATTGTTTTTCTCTCTGTATACGATTGCTCTTTCTCCCATCCAGCTACCAAACACTGCTTTAATTGCAAGTTCAACTTGTTCAGTTGGATCTGTTGGGAATCCTCTTCCTGTATGGTTATTACAAATTTGCTTGTATTGAGATACAATTTCTCTTAGTGATTGTTCATTCAAATCACTATCTCCTTCAACATTTTGTTTTCTTTTTGCTGCTTCTAGGACCTCATCAAATTTACTGTCATTTACTCCAAATACTACTTTACCAAATAATTGAACAAATCTCCTATAGGAATCCCATGCAAATCTTGGATTCTTACTTTTTTCAGCTAGTCCTAATACCGTTTCATCATTTAATCCTAAGTTCAAAATAGTGTCCATCATTCCTGGCATTGAAATGGCTGCCCCTGATCTAACTGAAACTAGTAATGGGTTTGATTTAGAATTCCATGTTTTACCTGTCTTTTTCTCTATTTTTGCAATATTCCTTTTTACTTCTGCCATGAGTGTATTTGGCAATTTTTTATTATTTTCATAGTAATTCTTGCACACTTCTGTAGTAATTGTAAATCCTGGTGGAACTGGTAATTTTATTCTGGTCATTTCACACAGACCTGCTCCTTTACCGCCTAGAAGCTTCTTGTTTTTACCGTCTCCTTCATCATAAAAATAAACTTGTTTCATTTTTTACGATTATCCAATCTTAGAAAGGGGGTATTAAACCATTGACTTGGCAAAATCAGTTATTATTTTATTCCAGTCTTTTGCTTTGATGATTCCACTTGCAACGAGTATTCCTTTAGATCCTAATTCTATTGCTTTTGAAACGTCTTCTCCTGAAACTATTCCTGCCCCACAAAGTAGTTTTGTACTATTTTTTGCATTTTTTATGATGTCTGCAGCTTTTAAAATAAGATCTGGTTTTTCTTTAGATATTGCTTTACCTGATCCAATTAATTCTGGAGGCTCAATTGCAATGTAATCTGGATTTAGTTTTACATATTTTTTTACCTCTGCAACATCTTTGACACATAAAATGGATATCATTTTCAATTCTTTTAATTTTAAAACTAGTTTTTCAATTTCTTTACTTGTAATTCTATGTTCGCTGTGATTGATTAATGATCCTTTAACTTTTGATTTTTTTAATAATTCTGGAATTACAAAACCTGTAGTACTTCCAACTTTAGAATCATCAATATGTTGAGCTAAAATAGGAATTGTACTATTTGATACCATTCCTATGAGGTGCTGTGGTGGTGCGATTGCAATTTTTATTTTATATTTTTTAGAAATCTTTTCTGCTATTTTTATAAATTTAACAATGCTGTCTCCTGCAATTTCTTCATAGTTTTTGCAATTAATTACAAACATCTTTCTTTCAAATTTTCTATAACGTATTTAATTCTTGATTAAGATTCTTTTATTTTTGATAAATTCTCATATCGTTTTTTCATTGCAGATACAATTATCATTAAAGTTAATCCTGCCAAATTTGTGCCTATGATAAATACATCTGATACTATGACTCCATAAATTAACCATAGAATTGATCCTGCAGCTATGAAGATCATCAAAAATTTTGAAACATCATTTAGTCTCTTTGTTTTATATCCTTTGTAAATTTGCTCTACCCATCCTGTGAGAATTAAGACTCCAGCTGAAATGCCTAATATTGCTAATAGTGTTCCATCAACTTCCATGATTCAAATCAACTCCAAAAGAATTCATCTAGCCCAGTTTGTTTTGGTTTTCCTAACATTGTATCAAAATCTAAATCCATTGATGATGTGATTTGTTCCAATGTTGCCTCCATAAATTCCATATATTTTTTAGAATCAATTTCTTCTTTTTTTGCCAACTCTACTGGTTTTACTCCTGGTTTGTTTAAAATTTTGATAAATGAAATTTTATCTCCTTTCTTTATTTCTCTAATTGATTCTAGTTGTTTTGCTGCCCTAATGTGTTGAGGGATTGTTTTTACATATTCTGAAGGGGCTTTACTAAGCATTACATTGAATGTTAAATCTTCTAATGGAATTTCTTTTGCTTCTACTTTTTTTCCACATATTGAAATTTTTTCTGTAATGTCTATTTTTGCTTTAACAAAGTCATCCATTGTTTGAACTTTGGATAATATGTCTACTAATTCATAAAATAAATTTTTGATAAATGCCGGTGTATGTGATTTTTTACCTGTTAATCCTTTAACGTCTACTTTACCTGACTTTGTTACGCCCAGATAATTTTTCTTTCTATTACTAAGTACACAATATCTGTATGTCTTGTCAATTTCTAAATCTACTCCGTGATCTTTTTTTGCTTGCTCTATTACAATTTTAATTTGCTCTGGAGTTGGTTTTTTCAGAAATAATGAATCTGTATCCCCATACAAGACTTCAATCCCTGTTGCCTCACATTTTTTGATTGTCTCTAAAATTGTGTGTCTTCCTATTGCAGTTGTTGCTTCTGCTACTGGTAGAAAATATAGTGGAAATATCTCAGCACCCATTACCCCATAACTGGCATTTAGAATTACTTTGAGTGCTTGACTGACTACTGTGTATTGTTGTCTTTGATCCTCAGTTAGTGTTTCTTTTTTTGATAAACTCTTGTAGTAGTTTACTCTCAAGTCTCGCAATGATCCGATAATTAATGATGTTAAGCCATTTTTCTTTGTACATGCCCAATGATTGGTTCCTGGAATTGTATTTTTTTTACATTCTTCATGAGTACACCTTACTGTCTCATATGATAAATTTCTAACTTTGATAATACTTGGATACAGACTTGCAAAATCCATAACAACTACATCAAAATGAATTCCTTCTTTTGGTTCGACAACTAACCCTCCTCGATATTTTTTATCTTTAATTACGGCATTAGACATTACTCCCTCTGATCTATTTTGCAATTCTTCACGTTTTGGAATTAGACAATTTCTTCGTCTATGTTCAAAATACAATAAACTCCTAATCCACTGAGATACTCCCAATCTTGCAACATCATCAATTGGCAACCTTCCAATTCTTGCAATGATTACAAGCAAATCCATTAACAAATCTTTGTTGAAACTGGTGAGTTCGTATGTTAGTAGAGCATCATTGTAACAATAATTTGCAGTTTGGTATAGTGATAATTCATCAAACTTTAATCCATAGTCGATCTTTTCTTTTCCTAGTAGTGCTTTTGAAACACTATTCAGAGAAAAATCTGTATATTTTTGACTGAAAGCATAAATCTGAAATGATCTATTTGAAAGAACTTTGTACAAGTCTAGATGAACTCCTACTTTGAGAGTTGCAGAATCTCTCATCATGTAAAATGGGTTTTCTGAATTTTTTATTCCTAATCTTTCTGCTCTGTTGTAAAGATATGGTAAATCAAATTCATCTCCGTTGTATGTTAGAACAAATGGGAATGTCTTGATTATTTCAAATGCGTCTTCTATCATTTTTTTCTCATCGACTAAATCATAGAATTTTATCTTGATGTTTGGTTCTAATTCGCTTATTCCTTCCTCAGTTCCTTCTGTTTTAAGCACAAAAATTTGATCAAACCCATCAGATCCTTTTAGTCCAATGGCAGTAATTTTCTTTTCTGCAAGTTTTGGGTCTGGAATTCTTCCAATTACTGCTTCAACTTCAATATCTACACTGAGTCTTTTTATTCTTGGAATAGGTTGATTTAGCAAATCTGCCCATTCTGAAATAAATATTTTAAATTCTTCTGCATCTACCATACTTTTACTATCTACTTTATCCCACAACAAACTTTTTAGTGCAAGTTTCACTTCATCAGAAATTTCTAAATCATATGGTTCTATCTTTCCATTTTTTACTTCGTAATATCTTCCAACAATTAATCCTCTATCGTAAAGATAATTTTCATAATATTTGAGATCTGATTCCCATGTTTCAATTTGATTTTTGATACTTTCTCCAAAATTTCCGCCTATTGACATTGGGTTGTCTGCAGTTATTTGTGACATTTGAATTTCTTCATCTTTTAGTAAATCATATTTTTTAACCTGTTTGATTTCAAGTACATCTGTTCTTTCTTGAAGAAAATCTAATTCATCTGGTGATAGTCTTGAATAACAATATGGTTTATGATTTGTTTCATCATGCCACAAAATTAATTCTTTAGATTTTGGTTCATAGAATTTTAAAACTACTGATTTTGACATGTTGTCATATGTAGCTGACACCAGCATTGATGGCAACATTGTTTCAATTCTTTTACTTTCTCCAATGTTTACTTGCATTTTCTCACACAGAATTCTCGTATTTACTTACTAGGGCCTTTGCCCATTTTACAATTTTATTTTTATCTAAATGTACAACTTCCACTCCTGCCTCTTCTAACAAATCATAATCTGTTTCTGGATATGCATCCAGACAAACAAATTTCTTAATTCCTATAGTTATTGCCATTTTTGTGCATTCTAGGCATGGAACAAATGTTGTGTATAGAATGGCTCCTGCTATTCCAGCTTCAATTCCTAAAATTGCACAATGCATGATGGCGTTAGCTTCTGCATGATTACACAGGCATCTGTCAAGTGACGCACCTGATTCAATTTTCCCCTCCATTCTGAGTTGGCACCTTTTACATCCTCCTTCAAAACAATTTTTGATTCCTGGTGGAGTTCCGTTATATCCTGTAGCTAATTGTCTGTGGTTTCTAACAATTACTGCCCCCACCTGTCTTGTCATACAGTTTGAACGAAGTTTAGCAAGTTCTGCTTGAAGCATGAAATATTCATCCCAATCTGGTCTATCAAAAGAATCACTCACAGGATTCCTGTCTGTCTGTTCAATATATGGATCACGTTAGTTAGAATTACACATGCGATCAGTATTCTAAATTTTGAACCATCATCGAAAGAAAAGCGACTATGACGTAGTAATCTACTATACGAAAGCATAAAATCGATAAATTACGATCTTTCTTTATCTGATGACTGATTTTGTAGATAAAAAATATGTGAAAAAAAATTCTATTGAGAAACGAGATTATCAGGTAAATTTGGCAGATCAGGCTATCAAAGAAAATTGTATTGTAGTTTTACCTACTGGTCTTGGAAAAACTGCAGTTGCACTACATGTAATTGCTGAATATTTGTCAAAAGGAACTGGTGGTATTTTGTTTTTGGCACCGACCAGAGTTTTGGTAAATCAACATTATGAATTTCTAAAAAATAATCTTACACTAGATGATATTTCTCTGGTTACTGGTGAGGATCCAATTCCAAAGAGAACTAAACTTTGGAATAATAGTATTGTTTGTGCAACTCCTGAAATTACTAGAAACGACTTAATCCGAGGTATAGTTACTCCAGAACAATTTACTCTTGTAGTGTTTGATGAGGTACATAGAACTGTGGGTGATTATGCATATTCTGGAATTGCTGAACGTTTTGAGAATTTACCTGCAAGACTTGTTGGAATGACTGCTACATTACCTAGTGAGAAAGATAAAGCAACTGAAATTTTGACAAAACTTCGAATCTCTAGTGTTGCAGAACGCACTGAAGATAGTCCTGATGTAAAGCCATACACTCATGAAACAAACACTGAATGGATTTACGTAGAACTCCCTCCTGAATTAAAATCAATTCAAACATTATTGAAATTAGCATTGGATGAAAGATATAATACTTTGAGAAGAAATGGAATTCATTTAACTACACAACAATCTCTTTCTGCTCTACTTAGGATTAGACAATTTGTGTTAAATCAAAATATACGTTCTGCAAAACCACTATTCACTGCAATTAGAATTCATTATGCTCTGAATATGCTTGAAGCTCATGGGGTTACTCCTTTTCTAAAATTCTGTGAGCGTGCAAAAACCAAAAAAGGTGTTGGCGTTAAAGAATTATTTGAAATCGATCCAAACTTTACTAGGGCAATTCAATTGGCAAATGAAGCACAATCTCATGGTATTGAGCATTCAAAGATTCCTAAACTCAAAGAACTAATTGAATCTGTTCCGGGAAAAGCACTCATCTTTACTAGCTATAGAGATTCTGTTGATCTAATTTACAACAAACTTACAGAATTGGGGATTTCTGCAGGTATTTTAATTGGAAAGGCAGGTGATGCTGGATTAAAACAGAAAAAACAGATTGAAACTGTACAGAATTTTAGGGATGGTCTTTTTAGAGTTCTAGTTGCCACTCGTGTTGGAGAAGAGGGATTAGATATTGCTGAGGTTAATCAGGTTATTTTCTATGACAATGTCCCAAGTTCTGTAAGATTCATCCAACGAAGAGGGCGAACTGGTAGAAAAGATACTGGTAAGCTAGTAGTTTTGATTGCTAAAAATACTATTGATGAGACATATTATTGGATTGGAAAACGAAAAATGACTGCAGCAAAATCAATGGGTGAGAAAATGACTAAAGTTTTAGAAAACAATCAAGAAATAGAATCTCAAAAACAGGGATTAGATGCATTTCTTTAATTTTTATGTTGTTTAGATATTCTTTCAAAAATTACTTGTTTTCTTTGAATTACTATATTTTTCATCCCTGATTCTAAATGATGAATGCTACTTTTTTTAGCAACTAGTAAATTTTCTAATCTTATGTCAAATTGATTTTGAAGAAAACCCTCTATGCCTGAAAATCCTCCTTCTATCTCTAAATTTTCAAATGCGTCTTTTGCTAAATTATCTGTAATTTTATCTAAATACTCTAAAATCTCATCCAGTGTTTTTTGTGTGAGTACCATGACTGCTTTCATTCTATGACTGCAAAAAATGTTGTGTATTTTATTTTTTCAAAGGTGAAAATTGATAATAATATTCTAAACTGTATGTTTGTCCTAAATCATTATTGGTAATATTTGATGAATCTAAAGAAATGAATGATCTTCTTCAAAAAGAGAAAAAACTTCACAAAGAAATTCGTAAGGATTTCAAAAGAATTAGTCAGAAAATCAATGCAGATTTTGATAAAATACAATAATCAAAATCTTAACAATAATTTATCCTGTCCTTTTGATGATGTGATATCCAAATTCAGTTTTTATTGGTTCTGACATTTCTCCAATTTGTAGTTTGAATGCTGTATCTTCAAATGGTTTTACCATCATACCTTTTGTGAAATATCCTAAATTCCCTTCTTTCTTACCACTTCCTTTGTCTGTTGAAAATTCTTTTGCTAGATTTCCAAATTTTTCACCTGCTTTGATTTTTTCTAAAATTACTAGTGATTCTGATTGCTTTTCCACTAGTATGTGTGAGCATTTTATTTTGTTCATAGTTTTTCACGGGTTTTTTTATCATGTTATACTTTTCTATGACTAGTGTAGAAGATGGCGCAGGTAAAGTACAAAGTAATTGATACATTTGATCCAAATAGAGACTATGGAATAGAAATCACACGACAAGTCTCTCAATGTTTACAAATTTTAGAGAAAATTAATCATATGGTAGTAACTGAGAACAAGTCATTCAAACAGATTAGAGATGATTTGGTATTGATGGAATCCGAAGACACTATTCCAAATCTAGGATATACAAATAGAGATTCAAAATATTTTAACAACATGTATTTGAAATGGAAGAAATCAAATTCTAAACAATAATGGATTTTGGATTAGAGGTTAGTTGTATTAAAGCATATTTTATAAAATTGTTACTTTAGAAAAATATGCTAATAAGTCTCAAAGAAGTTATTGAATTATGGATGTAATTTCGATTCAACCAGAAACATCGACCGTAGAATGTGGAGATATTACAAGAGCAATCTTTGCAGAAATTGGTATTGATGTAAAAATTGTCCCAATAAGGGACTAACCCCTTTTTTTTAATTATGACGTTATAGTTCCATTGTTACTACAACTAGTACATTTTCCATATTCATATGGTTGAAGTTCATTACCACACTCACTACACTTTGAAGTTGCTAGAAATGTGTCAATGGTGAATGCTGCTTTGTTACTACAACTAGTACATTTTCCAAAATTAGGAAATCCTACACCCTCATGTGATTGTAATTCATTACCACACTCACTACACTTTGAAGTTGCTAGAAATGTGTCAATGGTGAATGCTTTATTGTATGTGCTGGGATTACTCATGATTTCAAATCTCTGACTTTCACCTTGTTTTAGTTTTTTCTTCTTAATTTTTGATTTCCTTTTAATGATTTTTGTTTTTGTCTTTAGACTAGTTTTTTCAAATGTTGATAAAATTTTTTTATCTGTCTTAATTGTAATGGTTGATTTTAAATCCTTTTTTTGAAATCTATATTTTTCAAAAATCTCACCCTTATTTTTAATTGCTACTATGTCAAATCCATTATGAATAGTTCCTACTCCATCATATCTTAAAGTAATTGTATTCATAATTTGTATCAATGAATCTACAGCCTCACTCAAAGATTTCTTTTGAAGTTCAAAAACATCTGCTAACAATTCTGCTTGATCTTGAACTGTTGCAAGTCCATAACATCTCAATGGTTCATCTTCTTCATATGATTTAGTGATATCGCCAAAAGCTGAAATTGTATATGTTTTATATTTTGATTTTTCTTTTATGAATGAAATTCCTGACACATTATCATTTTCACCTATACGTACAGATGAAATTATTTGTTTCAATACTGTTTTTTTATCTTTTTTTAATGGATTATCAAATCCATCTATCATATCATATATTTGACTTATTCTTTCTTCAGGCCCTGATAGAGCCAAAAAAATTGATTTGTCATCTGATGAATAAATTTTTTTAATAAATTTTCGACGTCTGTCTTCTCTTGTACCTTGACGTTCTGAAATCATTATTATTCCATCTTTACATTCTGCAAAAATTATTAATGTCATATTTTCTTCCTTGGAACTTAGAATAAAAATTCGATGCTTACATACACTATCTAATGACTGTCAAAAAAGCAATCAAAACCCTAAATTACTTTATTGAACAAAAAAACAAACATCTGGAGATTTTCTCAGAAATTGAAGATGTCTTCTCCTCAAAAGATACCTTTGAGTTAGCAGACCAACTACGAAAAAATTTAGACTCCGAACTAGTCATTTTAGGCATGATTCAGACACAATTAATCCCAAAATGTAGGCATCCAAAAAAGTATCGGGATAAAATGAAGAATGGAACTCTGTATTGTATGAATTACAATGTGGATCTCTAAATTTTTTCTTTAACTTCTTCTCTTACTTGCTGTAAAAATGAATTTGCTTCTGTAATGAGTTTCTCTAAATTTTGATTAGAAATATAATCAAATCTATTTTCTGATGTAAATTCAAAATAATTTATTCCAAAATCACTTCCAATATTTTGTATGTCTCTTGCAAAAACTGGATCATGACTTAATGCATTTCTTAATGATTTGTATTTTGATAAACCCCCTTGAGGATTCTCGTTACAAGCTAACACTAACTCTTTGATAGCAGCTGCTGGATTCCTATTTGCAATTGCATCTGATGCTCTATTCACATGTCTCATTTTTTGTGACAATTCTACATCATTATTCTCTAAAAGTTCATTTAATCTATTTTGAGATATTTTTAGATCAGCATTATTTCGAATATTATACATAAACGTAATTGATTTTGAAACTGAGTGTCTTCCTGATGAATTAATCCTACTTTGACCATCTCGTCTTGGTGATGATGCCGTTCCAGATGTAACTGATAGTATGTCTGTAAAAATTTGTGCCTTTTTACTTGCAATTTCTTTTGCATTATTTTCCGTAGTATTTTCAACATTAATGTGAAATCCAGTTATTGACTTTTGTTCTGCTTTTCCAATACTTGTTTCTAATTCAAAATTCTTTATTTCTGGCAAATTAGTCTCACAATCAACTTCTTTAGATAATGTAAAGTGAATTTTCCAATCTGTTGGTATTTCTGACATATTTCTTAATTGTTAGTTTTAACTAAAATAGATTGGCTATTTTTTTGTTCTTTTGTTCTTATTTTCCATAATTCTTTTGTTGAAAGAAAATTTGATTAATTTTAGATATTTAGATTGCAGAAAACATACAATGTAAAAACTGTCAAAATTTTATTAATGAAAGACCATGTTCAATTTGTGGTAAAAACAAAATGGAATTTAATGCTGAAATGTTTGAAAATGTGCCTGTTGGTGATTCTGTCCAAAGAGAAGCACGTGGAATACGAAACAAAAAAAACTATTTTGCCCTTTTAGCATTAATGGCTACTGTTTCATTTGAAGCATTCATAGTATTACATACTTCTGAACTGCCGTATTTGATAATTAATTGGATTTTATCTTTTGTAATTTTTGTTTCAGGTTTGTATGCAATTTCAAGAATTGAAAATTATTTGAGAATTACTACTAGACCTATATTTCACACTAGTGAAAATACAGATAATCAAAATAAAGTTAATAGACGATGCAATAATTGTCGTACTTTTTTTGATGAATTCCCTTGCCCCAAATGCGGACAAAGAGATGCAACCTTAATAGCTGAAATCAATGAATCTATCTCAATTCCTGAATCTAAGATATCTGTAACTAGTAATTTTTTAACTAAAACCAACCTCTTGGGGTTTGGAATTTTTTGTATTTTATTTATGGTACAATTGTATGTGTCCTTTTGGATTGGAGGGATGGTTTCACTTACTATTTCAATTCTAATGGGATTGTTGTTATTCATTCCATCATACTATCTATTCGTTAAAAGATATTTTATAGACCGAGAAAATTTAATTTAATTTTTTTTAATTAATTTCACCGACACCAGAGTTATTAACTATAAACGACAATTATTGTATTGACTCAGACATTTAGTAAGGAATTCATTAAACCAATACTTTTTGATTTCCTAATTTTTGGTGGATTTTTTGCAATGTTTTGGGTTTACAATGTTTATCATACATTTGATCTAGTTGATACTGCATTTCATAATTTTGCTCTTTTAGCACTTGTTGCTTCGACAACACTGTTTCTTGTAAAGTCTCGTAGAAATTTTCAAACATTATCTGTTGTAAGTTCTGTTGTATTTTCAATTGTTCTTTTTACTTTTAATCTTGATAATTCATTTCTTACATTTTTTTGGGATGAATTAGGTGTTGGAACTTTGATTATTATGCCTAATATATTGGGATTCCCTCCAATTGACTTTGTAATGTTGGGATTGCTTGGAATAATTTTCTCATTAAAATCTGTTTTATCTTGCATGGCTACTCGTATCACTAAACGCTTATCTTCATACTTGATACAGTAAGTAAATGAGGTGTAGTCACAACTTTGTTTTTACTCAAGGATATTTTGTATGCACTAAATGTGGTAAACGTTCCTATGGAAAATCATACAAAAAGAAACAAGGAAAGAAAGTTGCTGCAGGGATAATTATTGTATTAATAGTTGGAGTTACAATTTTTGGATATTCAAATGGAATCTTTGCGATAAATCAGAATAATTTAGAGAAATCATTAGAAAACATGCCTAAAAGCATTCAAGATGCTGGAGAAACTGCCAAAGACTTTGCAACTGATACTAGTAAAATTTTAAGAGAAACAATTGATCAACAACTAGACAATGTACAGATGGAGCCAATAGATGTTCTAGTTGATGAAATTAAAAATATTCCACAAACAATTAAAGAAAAAAATCTTACAAACCAAAAACCAGTCATTGATAAAATCAAATTAGAAAAAAAAGTTCATCAGTTAACTAATCAGTATCGTACTCAACATGGCCTTCAAACTCTTGCATGGGATGATAAATTATCTAATGTTGCAAGATCTCATAGTTAAGACATGGCATCAAGAAATTATTTTTCACATGATACTCTTGAAGGAAAAGACCCTACAGATAGAGGAACATTCCAAGGATATCATTGTCAAAAAACAATTGGAAATTTAATTTACAGTGGGATTGCTGAAAACATTTTCCAAAATAATTTGTATGATACAGTATGGACCACCAATGGTATTCCAACATCCTATGATTGGAATGATTTGGATTCTCTTGCCACATCAACTGTGGATGGTTGGATGGATTCTCCAGGTCATAGGGAAAATATTCTAACTAGTACATATGACAAAGAAGGAATTGGCGTTGAGATTTCATCAGATGATAAAGTGTACATTACTCAGAACTTTTGTTGATGAATCATGGATAGGCAATATCTAATTGAAATTCGTTTAATGGGTGAGCCAAAACATCTAGCACGACAATTAATTTATGATATTTTTCACAAGTTTCGAGTTCGAGGCCAGGTGAATAAAAGACCAGTTCCCCATGTTACCTTGTTTGGTCCCTTTGCTTGTAGGAATATTCGTGAAGTAATTCATGATATTGGTGAGGTGGGGTCTGAATATTCTGAATTACCATATGAAATTGATGGATTTGATTACTTTGAGTTGAAGAAAAAATTCTTGTTCATTACAACTTCGACTAAGAAAAATGTCATTTATCTCAAAATAGTTCCTAGTGATGATCTCAAAGATTTCAGATATGATTTAGCAAAAAAACTACTCAAATTTACAGATGCAGTGGAAGCATCTCATGATTCCAAAAACAAGTTCAAGTTTCATGCCACTATTGCAATGAAAGATATCCATTACAAATTTGATAAAATTTGGGAGTATCTCAAAGGATATGATATCAAAACTAAAGGAATGTGTTATAGAATCACTCTGCTAAAACAAGGTAAAATTATGTATGAATATGATTTGCTAACAAAGAGACTGCTTAATCGTAGACAATCAATTGGTAGAAGAACTAGGCGGTAAATACTTGATATTAATTAAAACTCTGATTTGATTAGTATATTTGCAATGTTGACAGATTCTTTAAATTTGTATGATCATATTTTCATTTAATGCGAGTTTTTGTCAGTCATTCATTTAAAGATGAAAAATTAGCAAAAAAATTACGTAGTATTTTGTTGCCATTTGATGTTGATGCAATACTGGCACAGGAAAATCCCCGATTTGACAAAAATTTACGTGATAAAATAATTGAAGATCTAAAATCATCCGCGTTTGTCATTGGAATTATAACTAAAAATAGTAATGAATCCATTTCTGTACAACAAGAGTTGGGTTTTGCACAAGGATCTAGAATTCCTATAATTGTTATGCGTGAAAAAGGAGTACAATTTCCTGGAGCATTAATTGATGGATTAGAATATGCGGAATTTACTAATTCTACATTTGAGAAATCTTGTTCAGGCTTGATACATTTTATCCAAAATTATGACTCAAATACACTTGAAAATATTGATCATTCTTTTGAACATAGAAAATTAGTTGATGAACATCTATCTTCATTATTGAAACATTTTATCAAATTTAGAGAAGAAAATCAATCCACTGATATTGATTGGAATCTAAACCGACCAAAAAATGGATATCTGAATTTGGATGAAGTTATTCTTAATTATCCTAAATTTGATTCGTTAATTTCTCATTTTTACACTGATAAAAATAACAAGATTATTTTTGAATTATTTCACCAAATTCGTTTAATTGATAAAACTCTGGCTACTCTTGAAACCTCGCTAAATATTTTTCAAAAAGAAACAATTGAAAAAATTGCTATACTATTAAAACAAAAATACGGTTTCAAACAACGAGGGCGTCTATTATCTTCTAATACTGAATTACTATTTTTGAGTGATTTTGCTGATGGGTTTCAAAATTATTCTATGAATGATAATCCTAAACTAATACATGTGTTGCCTGCAGAAAATCCTAAATTCAAAAATGCATACTCCATTAGATTTCCTGGATGGGGACCGTTTGGAAGTTACAAAAAAACAACTGCAAATCTTATTGTAAAAGAACTGAACACATCTTTTAAAATTATTAAAAAAACTGTTGCAAATTTTAAACAGAATATTGAAACTAGAAAAACTATTCGGCGAGTATTTACAAATCAAATTAATGAATTGATAAATAATTTTGATATTGGTGCTAAGCCTCTGGGTGGATATTGTGAATTCTGTACTAAAGAAAATTTCTATGATAAATTTTTAATATCATCACTTACAAAAAAATTATCTGAAATTCCTTGGGATGAAATACATAAACCTGAATTACCCATACTGAATGATAACTACTTAACTGTAAAATCATCTCATCCGAAATTCTTCGAAATCATCATTGATGATCCTGATATTTCTAGCATTGATGAAGCACATGGGGTGCCTGATGTTACTATAAACAAAAAACATTTGAAAATGGCTCAAGCCATGGATGGACGATGGTATGCGTATTTGGGTTCAAAGCCTATGTCTTCTGTAACCCTTGGAAAACATGTTGCCAAAATTCCAATTTTAAATAATTTCCCATCGGTACTAACTACTACGGGTTTGGGGCAAAATGGATTAAATCAAAGTATTTGGCCATTATATCATAAATTTGATTATTCTTCAAACGCTACAGTTGATTATCATCGTGGAGGGCGATTATATTCAATTACTTTGAAAGATCTCCATCAATATGAAAATTTAAAGAAATAAAATAATTCCAACTATCCTTTTGTATACTGGAATATTCTAACTATTACATGTCAAGTTATGAAGAAGACGATCTTCGAAAATCTCTCAAGTATCTATATGATGATTTATTGGATGCTGAAAATAAACGAGAAAAAGATCCTTCTGGTTTTAAAAATAAATTGCAAGTAATTTATGAAAATCTACAATATCAAGAAGATAAAATTTGTGCTGTTTTTAGTCTTGGGGACTTTGGAGTGTTGAGTGATTTTGAGCCTGAATATTTGCGTCTTGGCGATTCAGGTGTAGGCCAAATTATAAAATCTCAAATCAAACTACTTGCAGTTGAAATCAATCTTGAACTAGATTCTTCTAATGAAGTAACTCCAAAACACCAGTGGACTAGAGGGGAGAAAATTGGATTAGCAGGTGTGCTTGTTGCTGTTTTAGGAATAGTTGTTGTGTTTTTAGTTTAGATTTATCTATTCTATTTTCTTCAAATATCTTGTTCATGAATTATTTTGGTAAAGCGAATTAAGTAATTTTTGCATCTCTTCAACCATGACATCTGAAAGTCTTTCACTTTCAATTCTACGAATCAAATCTTCCTTGGAGACTTTTCCTTCAAGTATTGTTAATTCTGAGGATGAATAATCCCCAAAACACACAATTTGTTCTCCTTTAAAGCTGTAAATTGAGAATAATTTTACAAATTTTTGAACTGTGTCTCCTACAAAACCAATTTTACCATAGTTATCATCATCGTCTGAGGTAACTATCTTTACATAATTCCCTAAATCTATCTCATTACCTTGCATAATTCAAAAATTCTTAGATTTTATGATATTAAAACCCGTAATTGAAATTTATTTAAAACACAGAGTCAAGAAGAACATTTTATTTTATTTGACAATGTGTTGTTGCAATTATCTCATGTCTTTATTTGTTAGTATTCTAATTGAAAATAGTAAAATGGATAAAGACTGGTTAAGAGTAAAAAGTGGTAGAAGTAAAGGTTGTAAAGACTGTTTAACCCATAGATGTATCCCATCTAGTTGCAATTGTAATTGTCACAAGTAATTTCTTTTAAAATAGACGAACCTATTTCACTATCTAATCTAAACCCCAACTAATTTTTGTTTTTGGAATTATTTTTAAAAATGGTGCTTCATTTTCTTTCCATGGTTCTTTTCTTACCCATTGAAATTTATTATAAAAAATCTCATAAAACTTTTGAAATTCAGGCCCAGTTTCAATAATTTCTGTTTTACCCTGAATGCATATTGCTTTGTGCTCTCCTGATTTGTAAATATCAATCACAATCCCTGTGTTTTGATTTAATTTAATATTGGTATAAGTTCGGGTGTTGTAATCTGTAGCAACAATAATTTCATTGTTGATTTTAACAAATGATACTGGTTTTACATGTGGAATGTCATCGTGTGATGTTGCAATTCTTGCTTCTTCCAATGTTTCTAAAAACTCTATTTCTTTTTGATTGAATATGATCAATTGAATATTCTTTCTCTTATTTCTGGAATGTGCTTGTAAACGATATCTCTTATTTTCATTTGATCTTCTTCAGTTGGAGTTTCTTTTTGTGCACTTAATATCGCACCACCCATTCCTAAAGCCATTCCCATTACAATTCCATAAACAAATTCTTGTGCATTTTCTACTTTTAACACTTGTTTGTTTTCTTTGATTTCATCTAAATATGCCGGAATTGTACTTACAGCTCCGTTAATCACTTGAAGGATTAATTCTTCTAATTGATCCTCACCCATGAATTTCATTTAAAATCTTTATTAATAAATCTGCATCTAGACTACTTTATTTTTTGACATGTTACTGTTTCATATTGCAAAAAATTATGATGAATAAATTACAGGAGTTACTCTGATACAAGAACAACAATCTTAAGTTAATAGAATTGTCTGAATAGTATTGAAACCTGTAATACCAATTATCCTAGCAGTAAGTGTAGCCATTGTTATAATTACTGTAATGGTTGTTACTCAAATTCAACAAGAAAACCCTCAAATTAATACTGATGATGATAACCGTGATGAAATTGCATGGCAACTATTACAAAAAACGTATCTTGAACAAGAGTGTCGAGAAAAATACATTGGTCAATCAGATGAAATAGAAGGATGCTTTGACCGTATTGACGAGGAACAAAGATTGAATCCTCCTACTACACCAAATCCCTAGATTCTAAATACTAATTTTTACAATTATCTGAAGATTATCAATTGTCTTTCATATGTCTAAACTTGTAATGACATCTCTTATTACAAAACCAATCCAGTCCGCCTAAATATTCTACACGATCTGACCTGCCACAAAATGTGCATTTTATAAAATTCTTCATGCTTTTTTCTTTGACCATGTTGATTTTCTGCTCCTATTGTATTTCTCTTTTATCCCTTATTTCTTCTAGCGATTCTAATCACGGTGTTATTTTGTTTTTAGAGCGATGAGATTTGATATGTCTAGAATAATGTCACCTTTACACCTAAGATTTTTAATCTCTCATTATGGGATACCATTGATGTTCTCCTTTTTTACAACAAATGAGGCAAATGATGCTTTACCTAATGTAATAAAAAAATTTGAGTATGCTTTAGCAAAAAATACTGAAGCTAAAAAAATAGAACAGGAATTACAAATGAGCATATCTACTACGAATTCTTTTGAATCATACGTAACTCTCAAACAACGCCTAAATTCTGCAATTACTCAATTCTATGAGTCAGTCGAATTATTAGAAAATACGGGCGTTGTTGTCAAAAGCATAGAGCAAGGGTTGTTGGATTTTCCTTCAAAACGATTTGAGGAAGAAGTCTGGCTTTGTTGGAAATACGGTGAAACTGAAATTAAATTTTGGCATGAGAAGGACTCTGGTTTCATGGGACGAAAACCTATTGAAGTAAGTGATGATTCACTAGTTTAATCGTTTAATGTTGTAATTAATTCTTAGTTTTTCCTAGTCTTTTTTTGTCTCTACAAATTCCACATAGGTATTTTTTTAAAAATTCTTCAAATTCTATTTTGAATTCGTTTGTTTTTGAATATTGTTCACCTGCTTTTATTCCTCCAGGGACTTGTTTACCGCAATTGGTGCAATGAATATTGGCATCAAATTTAATTTTTTTCTCATTGTCTGAAATTTTACCTATTATCATAACCTGCATTTCATTTATTTTTGATATAAACAATAGGTAAAATCAAAACTCATGAATATTATACTGAACAACTAGCATTCTTTTTGATGTTATCTGTCTGGTTTCGAGTAATTAGGGTGAGATTTCTACTTGCATCAATAATTGCAGTATCTGTAGGTTTAGCACTTAATTGGTGGCAAAACTCTTCAATTGAACCATTTGATGCTTTGCTGACATTTGCTGGGGTGATGGCACTTCATGCTAGTGTTGATTTGCTAAATGATTTTTGGGATTTTAAACGTGGAATTGATACTAAAACAACTCGAACTAAAATGAGTGGTGGCACTGGGGTATTGCCAGAAGGATTACTCAAACCATCTTCAGTATATCGTGCGGGAGTTTTATTTTTAATAATTGGAACTATCATTGGAGGATACTTTGTAATTACAGATGGTATTACAATTGCAATTATTCTTGGATTTGCAATTTTGTCTATCTATTTCTATTCTACTAAAATTGTTGATTCTGGATTGGGTGAATTTTTTGTTGCAGTTAAAGGTGCAATGATAGTCATTGGAACTTTATTTATTCAATCTGGTGAAATTTCACTTGAATCTGTTTTTGCTGGAATTGTGGTGGGCTCATTGTCTTCACTTGTACTTTTTATTGCATCTTTTCCAGATCATGATGCAGACAAATCCAAAGGTAGGAAAACTTTGGTTATTATTGTTGGAAAACAAAAAGCAGCAAAATTATTTTGGGTTTTCCCTCTTGTCTCATATGTGGCAATAATGATTGGTGTTTTGATAAATTTATTCCCTTTAATTTCAATGATTAGTTTTCTTAGCTTTCCATTAGTGATAAAATCAGGAATTGGTTTACAGAAAAATTATGATTCTATTGATAATCTCGTACCTTACATGTATTCGACTCTGATGTTTGGTAGGGTGACCGGTATTTTGTTTGTAACTAGTTTTCTACTTGGATCTTTCCTCTAGACATAAATTTAGCAATTAAAAAGAACATGTATGATTTCAGGCCATGCGACTCTTGAAGGCACTAAAGAATTCTCTAAAAATTCAGGTATAAACTCAGAGAATTTTAAAGAATTTGAAAATCTCTTTCTTTCTAATGTTGGTATTGGAACATATCTTGGAGACCCTGATGCGAAAACTGATGAATTGGTAAAAAATGCTGTTAAGCAATCAATTCAATCTGGAATTAATGTTATAGATACTGCAATAAACTATAGATCACAAAAAGCAGAAAGATCAGTTGGAAAGGCAATTGGAGAACTAGTCAAAGAGGATAAAATTAATCGAAATCAAATATTTGTTAGTTCAAAAAATGGCTATGTTACAAATGATGCTGATGTCCAACTGGGATTTTGGGAATATGTAAAAGAAGAATACTCTCAAAAAGGAGTTATCCAAGAGGGTGATGTTACATCTGGATATCATTGTATGACTACATCATATCTTTCTGATCAATTAGATAGGAGTTTGAAAAACTTGGATCTTGAATGTCTTGATTTAATGTATCTTCATAATGCCGTCGAGGGGCAAATAAAAGATGTTTCAAAAGAAAAATTTCTAGAGAATTTAAAATCTGTTTTTGAATTATATGAACAAAAACGAGATGAAGGAAAAATTAAATTCTATGGTATGGCAACATGGGAATGTTTTAGAGTTCCATTTGATAATCCTCAATATCTTTCACTTGAGGATACCGTTAACATGGCTAAAAAAATTGGTGGTGAAAATCATGGATTTCGATTTATTCAATTACCTTACAACATGAATTATGATCAAGCACTCCTTGCAAAAAATCAACTACTTGGAACTGAAAATGTTTCTATCTTGGAGGCTGCTACACGATTAGGAGTTGGGGTGTTCACTAGTGTTCCTTTCATGCAAGGTAGATTGCTTACTCCTGGTACAATGCCTGAATTTGATAATCTAAAACCTTCTTTGGCCGCTTTACAATTCATTCGTTCATCTCCTGGTGTTTTAGCTCCTTTGGTGGGACAGAAATCCACAGAACATGTTTCAGAAAATCTTGAAATTATGAAAATACCTCCAATGTCTGAAAATGAATTTCTTGCATTGGTGAAAAAATTAACTTCATAGATTTCTAATATTATAGCCTCAAAATTTTATAGAAAGATAATAAATGGGTAATATTTAGTGTGACTGAGTAATTTGTCTGCTAAAATTTATGATTATGTAAAAATTTGTAATTCCATATTTTCAATTGATCAAAAAATTCGTTTTGTGGGTGTAATTAATGAAAGAGGCAGATTAGTTGCAGGTGGAATGAAAGAAAATGTTGAACCTTTAGAAAGTGAAAAAGATGACGAGATGATTTTCATGGAGCTAGCATTGCGAGTAAAAATGAGAAAAGAATTTGATAAACAACTTGGCCAGGTAAATTTTGCTATGGCTTCTCGTGAACGTGCCCTTGCAATTAGTGTAATAATCAATGATGATATATTGTATATTGTATCTGAACCTGACTCTGATTATGGTTCACTTCCAAAGAAAATTCTTGAAATCATTAATTCACAATAACATTTGGCTTAATCTTTAGATTTTATGATCGCATTAATTAATAATAAAATTACAAATCGTTTACATAGTTTTTAATTAAAAACTAAATTCTGATTATTTACTAATTTATGAATTGATAAAAGACATTAGGTTAATTGCTAAAAACTCCATTTTATCGTGGAAGTTGAATCCATAGTTTCTTTAGATAATGGTGTCTCACTAACACTTGAAACTTGATTATTTATCGTCCCTGACTGGAACATTAGCATAAAATCTATTTTTTTCCAATGCATTAACTACATTTTATCTCAAGATGAATCTATAAATAGAATTTAAAAGTGGAAAGTCTGTGCCAGTAGACCCTGTATGTGGAATTGAACTTGATGAAGAATTAGCATTAATTCATGATCATGATGGAAAAAAAGTCTATTTTTGTTGTTCTGGCTGTAGACGTATTTTTCTAAAAAAGCCTCGAAAATTTAGAAAAAATATCTAGATTGGAAACGCACCACACATTCTACAAAATTTTGATTCCCCTACGTGGTGTTTACAATACGGACATACTTCATTTGATTTAGAATCTACAGGTGTTCCAAATAATTTTTTGAAAATTTCATAATAGTGCATTGATTCTCTACTTCTAATAATCACTCTATCTGTTTTCTCCACTGACAATTTTTTCTCAACAAACTGTTCTTCGCCTATAACTGACTCAAATAAATTGGTTAATCCTGCTGTCCCTGATCCTTCTTGCATTGGTGATTTCTCTCTCCATGCAATTTGATGTGGGATGTGTTTTTCAAATGTTTTTCGCAAAATCCACTTCCCTTGTCTTTTCCCATTCTCTTCCTTCACTTTTAGATTAACTGGAATTTCCTCAGCTAATTTTATTACATTTTCATTTAGAAAAGGTGACTCTATGGTTACCCCTAATGCTTTTCCTATCTTTTGTGTGGGAAAATGCATAATTGAACATATTCTTTTAATTTCTGTTGTTAATTCTTCTTCTGATTTGTTTATCAGGAAATTATACCCTGCAAATAATTCATCTGCTCCATCCCCTGTAATGACTGATTTTTCCCCATTTTCTTTTGCCCATTTTATTGCTAAATACATTACAACATTATTACGAATTTCAATATCGTTAAAGTTTTTTAAAATTTTTATTGTCCCTTCTATTGCTTCTAGAATTTCCTCTGTTCTGACATTGTAGATAGTCAATGGCAATTCCATTTCTTTTGAAATCATTTGGCAATACGTAAGGTCAGTTGATACAAAGTCTTCTGCAATTATTGCTACTGTATTTGGGTTTCTTGGTTTTAAAAAATGTGCAATTATAGAACTATCTAATCCGCCTGATAATGAAATTAAGTTTGATTTACATTCATTACATGATTCTTCTAAAACATTGTAAATATTATGAGAAAATTCTTCCAATATTCTAGATGTTATTTAGAAATTAAAATAGATATGCATAATGTGGCTAAATGAAGACGATTATTTTTTTATTGCAAACTTTAAATTCTGAATCAAATTCCTAAGGGATAATGCTACTTCCTGCTGAAATTGAATCTAAAACTCTAATTCCTGCATTGCGTGCTATTCTTGCTAAAAAGCTTGCAGAAGATCATAACATTAGAGAAGATGAAATCTCTAAAATGTTGGGCGTAACTCAGGCTGCAATTAGTAATTACATTAGGGGTACAAGAGGTGACCCATCTTTGATTGCAAAACTTTTAGCAGAAAAACAAGTTGCAATAATGATTAATGAATTATGTGATGGTCTTTCCTCAGACAGAGCATATACTCCATCAAGTCTTTCTAAATTTATTGGACTTTGCAACTATATCAAATCAAGTTTGTTAATTTGTGAGATACATCATAATTTGGAATCAAACATTGATGAGCAAGTTTGCAAAGAATGTGAAAACATGCTTCTTAAAGGTCCTGGAAGCGTTTACTAGTTTTTAATTAAAATAATTTCAATTGTTGAAGTCATATCTCCAATTCCTGCAGCAGATACTGTGTCTAGATTAATTTTTTGAACATGAGAATTCCCTTTGAGCAATTTTTCGGTAATGATATTTGCTATTGCAACAGCGTTTGGTATGTTGTTACCCTTTGATCTTAAAATTACTTTCTTTCTGTTACCCAATATTGTTAATATTTCAACGGCAGATTCTATTACGGGGTAATTTCCTATTTGTATTATGGCAGCTTCAGACTTTTCGGTCTGCTCTTGACCATGTGGTTCAGATGTCTCGTTCATGAGCATTATTCAATATATAGAAATTTTATGTTCTTTTAAGTTTTATCGACCATTGATTCATTTTTCAAAATAATCAATTGGTATATTTTGATAATCCCCATTAGGAAGTACTCTTCTAATTGTAATTGGGATTACTCTTTGTTCCAATTCTTCCATTGAAATATCTAATGATATTCTTGCATTTTTTGGAATTGGGATAAATGGTGGTGCTCCTAATGATAATTGTAATGCTCTTGCTCCCATAATTCTTGCTTTTTCAAATCTTGTTAATGTGGGTGGTCCAATTGTAATTTTATTTTTTTCACATGGGATTTCTACTGGTTCATGCTCTTCAATTTTCTCAATAACTTCTCTTTCTTCAATAACTTTGATTCTTTTTTCCAGACTCTCTTGTTCTTTTTCAGTTAATGGCTCGACAAGATCTTTTCTATCAATTAATTTTCTGTATGTCTCTAATGCTTTGTTTAGTCCTGCATTTTCTTCAACTGGTGCATCTAAATCTTCTTCAGGTTGTGGGGCTTTGATTACTTGAGATTCATCAGTATTAGACATATGAGCAAATTTCCTTAAAACGTTATTTAAACGATGATTTTACGATTTCTAGTTTAATTAAATCATAAATTTTGTGCCTATTTTTTTTAAATTGATCCTTGCTCTATTGCAAGATCTACACTTGATTTTTCATATGTATCCAAATTAACATACCCTGTGGGATAAACTCCTTGTGGATTTGCCTTTACCTGAAATGATCTTTCTTTTGGTGTAGTTGATTTCAAAAAATTAGAATAAATGGGTGTTAACCGTTTTCTTTCTTTTTTTGTTAATCTTTTACCTAGCATATCATTTGGATTTGGTATGGATAGAAATTGGAAAAGTTGTAGGTATGAGAGCAGACGCAGTAAAAAAGCGTTATAGTAGAAAAAATAATCAAGTTTTGGATTGTTCTTTCACGCACATTACTTCATCACGATAAACTGCATAGTGGTTTAGTTTGGTATCTATACAGTAATGCTCAGATTTCTTGGTTTTATGATGTCGTACAATATAATTTGGAGTATGACCAAAAATTTGATTGGTTCCTGGAATGTCTACAAATTCATCATAGTCACACCATAATGGACCACCCACATCATTTGAGCCACCACGAGAGAATCCTACCTGAAAGAAAGGATGAGTATAATCTTCATCGTCAATTTTTTCTAAATCATTTTTTGAAAAATCCAATACATTTTGGATTGAATCTGATTTTTTTGTACTCTGTTGCTTGAGGAAATCATTTGAGAATCCTGCATGAGTACACAGCCATTTCTCATCAATGAAATAGTGCATTCTCAGTTTATTCCATTCAATACCCTGTTCTTTGATTGCTTTGTGTTTGTCTATACTGTATCCTGCACATTTGAGATTGGGATTATCAGTCATGTAACTAAGGTCATGGTTTCCAATTAGATGGATTCTATTTTTTTGTTTTAGCGATTTTTTGAGCCATTTAGCAGTGTTTATGGCATCTTGTACTGTGTCATCAAAATCATCAAAATAATCTCCCAAAAATATGATTTTGTCCGGATTTTCTTTTTTGATTATTTTTTCTGCAATAAAGTAATCGTTGTGAATATCAGGAATTATCAGCAAGTTGTCAGTAAAATGAAGTTGTGAATGTGCCACTAATTATAGTGATAAAAGGTACTAAAATTATGTTTGTTAAGAGAACATCTGGGGAACCATCGCCACCAAATATTATTTAGAAAAATAGATATCTCACTAAAATATGAAATTCATATGGAATATGAGAACTTGGATGATCCACGATCTGAATTTCTTAAACGAGTTCAAAAAACATCTAATTGGTTTAAGAATGTTGAAATTTCTTTAGTGATTGTAAAAGAAAAAGAAAGGAATTTGTTAATTGAGGGTAATGCAACTTTTGTTTACAAAGATGATGAAAACAGAAAAGAGGTAACTTATGACTATGGCCGAGTAGTTTTGGCTAGAAGAATTTTGGAGATTAATGAATTCATGAAGTTATTTCCATCTGAGCCTTCAAACATATTAGACATCAAAGATCTAAAGTCTCTTTTTCTTGGAATGGGTTTTGAACAATCTGTTTATCACATTCCTAGTAATTCTGAAGAACTTCATGTGTTACTTGATTGGCCATGTAGAGTGTATCGGTATGGTGGTGATTATAACACCTCTTATGATGGCGGACGAGATTTTCTTGTCAAACCTAACTGCCCTCCATTTCCTAATCTGAATGATGCAATTGATTCATTCTTAGATGAAAAGCATGACTTTAGAGATCATCGTATTGTTGGTCTAAAAATTATTTTACCTGACTATCATGCACGTATTAAAATGGTTGAAATATCTGATAATAATATTTCAGTTGAAATAGAATCTAGAGAAATTAATCAAGATCAACTACTTTTGAAAATAAATGCTAAACATGGTCAAAAACGATTTTTGTCTGATGATATTTTCATAAATCAAAAAATTCTTTCCGTAAAAATCCCATTTGATCCTGAAACCATGTACCTATTTTTGATTGACAAGATTAATGGCAGTCTTTTTGATTTTGTAGAATATGGAAATTATACTACAAACCGTCTTAGACACACCACAATCAAAACATCTTCTGAATTAATTGAATCTTTGATTACCAAAGGTGAAAACAAAAATATTGAATTAAAACGTCAAATGAGTTCTCAATTCTTAGAATCTGTAGTGGCTTTTGCAAATACTGATGGCGGGAAAATTATTCTAGGTGTGGATGATCGTCAAAATATTGTTGGTATTCATGATGATTTCTCAAATTTAGAAAAACAAATTCGGGGTACAATTAGAAGTATGATTCAACCTCAAGCAGAAGTGAATGTTGAATTAATTGAAATTCGTCAAAGTCCTGTTGTGGTTGTTACTATCCCTAAAGGTGAAAACAAACCTTACTTGTTAGATGGAATTGCTTATGTCCGAAATGGCGAAGCAGATGTGGCAATGGGTAGATCTGAATTAGATACAATATATTCTTCTAAACATTCTTCTGATAGGCTCCCTTTTAGATCTCTATAAAATTTTGTTGTCTTTTTTAACATGTTGAATGTGATTTGATTTTACAATATTTTATCTGACCTTTCATGCAAAATTCTTGAAACGGGTGGTATTGGCACCCTGTTTTATATTTTAAATTATGAATAATCACACTCTAAAAGAAAGGGACCTTATTTTCATACTGTGCCTAAAGAATTCATCAGATTATGTAGATTTCATTTTTCCTGCAGGCACATCAAAAACTGGATTATCTATGCAGGCACATCAAAATTGATCGCATTTTAGCAGGTAGTCGATCTTTTTCCCCCTTTATACACGAATAGTCTTTTTTAATCAATACCTATGGCTCTAGTAGAGAAGTTAAAACCATTAGTTCATCCTAGAAATACGCTAAATGATTTACCAACACTTGATTGGCTAAAATCTACACGTTCATGGTTTATGCTCAGACCTAAAGGTAGGGGTTCAAAGATATCTCATCCTGCTAGTTTCCCTGAAGAACTAGTTGCAAATTATATTCAATTTTTCACAAAAAAGAACGCACTAGTTTGCGATACTTTCCTTGGGTCCGGTACAACTACACAAGTTGCAAGACAATTGGGACGAAATGCTATTGGTATCGAATTGAGTAAAAAATATGCAAAACTATCTCAAGAAAGATTGGATGAAATTCCTGAAAACGAAACTAAACAAATTATTGTAAATGATGATTCACGAAACTTAAAAAAGATATTCAAAAAACAAGGGATTCCTCAAATTGATTTTTGTATTACCTCTCCACCTTATTGGAATCAATTAAAAAACAAAGGCATCAATAAAACCAAAGAACGAGCAGAACATCGAGAAAAATTAAATCTTGATGTGGATTATGGGGATGATTCTAAAGATTTGGGAATGATTGATGAATATGATTCATTTTTGGATGCACAAGATGAAATCTTTGATAATGTTTACGATTTAATGAAACCCAAAGGATACATGCTTGTAGTTACAAACAATGTCTACAAGGGTGGCAGATTATGGCCTTTGGCATTTGATACTGTAACTAGACTATCAAAGAAATGGGTTCCAAAAGATGAGCAAATTTGGTGTCAAGACAGTAGACGATTACATCCATTTGGAATGTTTCATAGTTACATTGGTAATAGAGCACACCACTATTGTTTGGTGTTTAGAAAAGAAGAATCACACAAGAGTTAAGGTTACAGTTCCAGACAATTCTACCGAGCTTTTTGGAATTTCTTTTAAAGATATTTTTAAACAACCTTTATCAACAAAGCAGTCATCAACATGTTCATTATTCCATTTAATGCTTTTAGGGAAATTGGTGAGTTTGGATTCTAAGAAAATAGTTTGTTTAGGAGTTAACGTGATTTCAAAATATCTTACAGGGAGTTTGTTTCCATTCCTTATTTCAATTTTTGTTGGAATATTTGAATTTGGATAATAATCTAAACTAATTTTATTAGAAAAATCAGAATGTGCAGTATCATATGTTGTGATGTAAAAAGAGTCCACGTCTAATTTTTTGAGTTTTTGTAAATTCAACATCGAAATATTTTTTATTTTATCTGATTTAGTTTCTACTTTACATTCATTCGGTAATGTTTTTTCATCATTATCTCTTGGGATGTAATAATACTCTAATCTGGTATTATTTGAAACGGTTAAAATCTTCAGTGGGCGTTTATTTATAAAATAATCCCAGGGAATTTTATTTAATCCATAGGAAAGAGTGATCATGTATTCGTGAATTCTAGTATTTCCATCTGCATGAATGTAGTCAGCTAATTCGATTTTTGCTAAAATTTTAGGTCTGTTAGTATACAAAAAATATCCTGCAGTTCCAAGAATAGGTAAAGGACTGAGTGTAATGTAATTAGATAGAGGAACTGAAGATGATATATCACATTGTTGTAATAATTCAGTTAATTCACAAATGTTTGTAGTATTCATAGAGATTCGTTAAAGGTGAAGCGTTTTTTCTACTAAAGTTTGTGATATGTTTTTTTCCTCTGAATTTACAAAATCATCTAGACATTTTTTACATCCTTCTAATATTTCAGAGACAATACCTTCAGAATCCGACAATATCAAATCTATGGATTCATTGGTGAATGGGGCCAGTGCAGGATCGCAATCAGGGAATTCCTCTTTAATTTTTATAGTTTCTTTAGATATACGTGCTTTTTTGAGATATCCTTTGATCAATTCTTTTATATCATCATCTCCAAATTTTTTCAATTGTAACAAATTTGATCGTAGTCTTCTTGTCAAAGCAGTTGTTTGTTCTTCAAATTGTTTCCAAACCGTTGGAGTAATTGCTACAATTAAAGCAACATTTTTGTTAAATTCATCTATGATGTCTCTTAAATCGTCTTGAAATATTTTTCGTTGGTTTGATGGTACAGTTGCAATATTTTCAAATTCGTCAATAAAAATCACTGCAGAACTATATCCAACATAAATTATGATTTGCACTAAATCTCTTAGCATTATCTTTGCTTTTTTATTATCGTCGTTATTATTCAAAACATTCAATCTATTTTTATCATCTCTGGATAATGTTGAACCCATAATCCAACTCCATGCACGAATTCTTGAACTAACTTGTGACAAATATAGAATAGAATAAAACAAATCTTCGTCATGCAATGTAATGGGTAAATCTTTTCTAATCATTTTAAAAAAATCAATGATTTCAATCTGTTCTAACAAATCTTCTAATTTGTATTTCTCATCATTAAATTTTTGTTTAAAATCTCGTAATACTAATGGCTCTACTTTCTTTTTATTTTCTTCAATATATTTTTCAATTATTTGGTTTGATAATTGAGTCATTCTTGCACGATTCAATCCTGAAAAAACCTCTTTAAGAAAATCCAACATTGATCTGCCAGGACTTCTTACAAGAATTGGGAATACTCCCCCATTTGCTGTAAATAGTTTATCTTGTATTGCAGTATTGAATACTCTCAAAAGATGGCTTTTTCCAGAACCCCAATCGCCTACAAATACTGCCACTGATGATTCATGATGATTTCTTAAATTGTTTATAATATGAACAAATTTTTCAACTGCTTCATTTCTATCTGCAGTAATACTTGGATTTTCTTCAGGAAGTGCTGTTGAAGGGAATGGATTGAATCTGAGATGAGCTTTCTCAAAACTTACTACATTTTCGTCAAAATTTATTCCTTGCATGACTCTATGTTGTTATGGACATGAATGGGTATAAACGGTTTTTGTATTTTAAATTCTCTTCTTTATCATAATCCCCTACTAAAGTCCCATGCAGGTTGATAAATTGACCCCATTTTGAGCGCATTAAATCACAAAACCAGAGATCAAAATCACGGGGATTTCTCAAATGAAAATTCAAAGCACATCTAAACCGCAAATCCCCATATTTGATAATTAGTTTTTTCTTATCGTATCCCAATCTACGAATTTCAGAGTATGATTTTTCCACTTCTGACCAAATAGTATCCATATTGGGTTTTAATTTATTTTTAGGCTTTTTCACTACTACGATTTTACCCTCTTCATCTTCATCAATTAACTCGGAAAATCTACACCATGCTACTATGGATGCTCCGGTACGCCATCCATATTGATCTTCAATCTCATGCACAGTTTTTGCACGTGAAACAAAATTTAGAAAGTTTTCAAAGAGAGTATGCTTGTAAGGATTAGTTAGAATAGTGGTTGCTAATGCTTTGAAAAATTCTTCATGGTTCTTTTCATTCCATAATTTTTTTAACATCTTTCCACGAGATGATAATTGATTGCTCCCTTTAGCTAATCTGGGAATAGGTTCAACTATTCCAAAAATTCGAAGGGTCCCCAAATGAGTTTCTGCTTTAGTTTCACCAACAGTGTCTAGATCTTTGATTCTCTTGTACTCTTTGAGAAAACTTGAATCGGTAATTATTTCATTAGGATCTTCTAATAATGCACGAATTGCAATTTCGGGATCTCTAACCAACATTAGTGTATCTGTAGAAATATCTGCCAAACACAAAAAGTTCAAAAAACTAGTATAAAAATTCGAGTAGACGTTAAATTTACTCCATATTTGAAAATAATTTTTGAATAAAAATTTTTACCAAAGTAATTTGTTGGATTGATTTTTTCATCACTATCCAACAGACTGTAAACATTGTTTGAGCCATGTTGAGGTACTATTTGCATCTTGAACAGTATCCTCAGTCATTAAAATAATCGCCCAAAAATACAATTTTGCCCAGATTTTTCTTTTTGATGATTTTTTTGCTGTGACGTAATCATTGTGAATGTCTGAGATGATTAGCGCATTAGTCACATATTTGATTTTCTAAGGATTAAGATAAATTTTATTCAATGTGTGCTTTACCTGTTTATGAGATTGGAATTTGCAGCATTTAAACAGATTTTAGTTTTATAGATATTATTATAGTACGTCGTATCAATATGGCATATGTTAGTTCTCGCGACACCTAAGGAGGATGAAAACGTAAGAGAACAAAAAATTGATAAATTTTTAAAAATGAAGTATGAATCTCACAGGTTCGATAAAATAAAAAAGGAGGCGTCACATGTATTCCCAAATAATTGTGTCACTATTTTTAATATTCAAAGTAAAAATCGTGATACAAAAATAGACAATCAGAATGTCTATACAAAAAATAATTTCGGTGCACCAGTTATTTAAGAGGTCACTCTAATTTCTTTTTTTAGATATGTTTATTTGAAAATACAAGTACTGAGTTTGTCTTAACAATAGATAATGTCATTTTAACAGATTTTTGTAGATCCAACTATGCCGTAAGTACAGTTATCATATCCTTCTGAATGTGTTTGAGCCAAAGTCTCCGATATTCTATTTTTATGGACTGTCAGTAAACCCATCAACACAGAAATTATATCCATTCTATGACTTTGAGAATAAAATTCTAATTTTGTAAATTTTCAAACTCTGTATAATGTCAAACGATCAAAAAATCATTTTAATGCATTTTCAATCTCAAGAATAAATAATGAATGTACAGATATCATTTCAAGATTTTTGTAAACTAGAATCAATATCCTATTGTTCAAAGCAATTGCGTGGAAATAAGAGAAAAAATATCAAAAACACCTACATCATATCAACTAAGAAAAGTTATCTCTACAAACTATGGAATTTTCATTACTGGTTGATGGGGAAGACATTTTCATATGACATACTACTTCCGCAAGATGATCAGACATTCAAAAAGCACTCTAAAACAGTAACTCTTCAGGGTCTTGAATCACTTCTAAAATTATATGCCCAAATAGAACCCGCAAGAGTCTTTTTTGTTCGTCTAATCAAGGAATACCTCTCTGATCCCATCCATGATGCCAAAAAACCTCCATCTCTCATTCTCGATTATTATGCAATAAAGGCATATTTTGATACTAATGATTACCCGTTGAATTTTAGATACAATTCTAAAACAAGAAATCTGATAAAAGATGATCAACTGGGAGAACTTCTCACCCTGAGTGACTTGTTGAGAATTCTCACAATAGGGCAACCAACAATAATGCAAAAGGCAGTTTTTCTTTGCAAATTTCATCGCGGCCTTGACACATCTACATTTGTAGACCGATTCAACTTTGAGGCATGGGAACAAATTGTAGATGCGTTTGGCACTGACAAGTATGACACATGGAATTTACAATTGTGTCCAATTCCAATAAAACTCACCAGAATTAAAACAAACGTGAGACATGTTGGATTTTTGGATGTTGATGCAATTGTTGCATTGAGATACTATCTGAATTATAGAAAAACTAAGTTAGGTAGAGAAATTCAGAATGGAGATCCAATTTTCATTAATCATCTAAATGGACCAATAACTGAGGATTGGATGCGTCGTAGCTTTCGCAAATTAATTAGAAATGCTGGATTAAATCACTTGACAAAAAACACAAGTACTCCCCAGCAGTTTGATTTTCTCAGAATTTTGCTAAAATCCACACTAATGGCATGTGGTGTCGATAGGGATATCGCAAATTACTCTATAGGACACAAGGTTCATCATCTTACTTTGATGAATGCAAAATTTAGGATTGAAAACATGCGTTTAGAGTATGCAAAAGCAACAGATACTATCAACGTATTTGAAAAGATACACTGGATTTTGAACCATATGGATTAGCAGATCAAAAATGTAAAAATCAGATTGGTGTTCGAATCGATAAACGTTATATAATCTAATCATTTTAAAATGCGAATTGAGTGTATCTTCAGTCTCTAGAAAACAGCTGATTTTAGAAATTCGTGGAAAAGCAAAAATTTCATGTGATCTAAAACGACATTTGTCTCCAAGAACTGTTGGAACTATAATGAGATCTTTACCATTAGAGGGACATGCTCACTTACTTGGAAAAAGTATTTTGTATTTTGAATCCAATGTGGATTCTGGAATAGAAAGATCTAAAACTGAATTTAAAAAAGGTGATGTTGCATTCTTGCCATCTGCTGGGAGTCTTTGTTTTTTCTTAAATGACACTGTATTTACAAAAACTATGACTCTGATAGGAAAATTATCTGAAAATATTGATGCATTAAAGGATGTTAAACCTGGAGATGTTCTTTGTATCTATGAAGAAACAATCGAAAAGTAGTTTCTTTCGACAATTGTTTAGTGTAATTGAGGGGTTTTTCTAACATGGCACAGCAAATCAAAGAGTTACAGGAGAAACTAGCCCGAATAGATACAGCAATGAAAAAGACTTAGCTTCTGAAAGATCATTTTATTTACACTGTAAACATTGTAGTTTCGTGTCTGACAAAATCCCGAGAATTGTAACTCCTGATATTTTGATAATTAGGGCAATTAGGAATATGTTTTTCAATGCTGATGATACAAGCAATGGACGTAAAGTTAACGTCAGTGAAATAATTGGACATCTTAGAAGTATTGAATACAAATTCTCAAATGACAGGATTCATGAAATTATTGCAAATCTGGATGGGGTTATAATCAAAAGAACTGGGGACTCTAAAGGAAGTACCAAGGAATATGAGTTAATTACAGACCCAAAAGAAAGCGACCACGCAAAATACGAGCAAATCTTGCAGGAATCTGAGGATGAAAATACAACTATGGAAAAAATCTCTGCTCAAATGGAATTATACGTGATAATCTACAATAAACTTGCAAATATTGATCCTGATGATTCAGCGGGGATGGACGTACTGTTGCAAGACACTTGTTTATTGTATGAAATGGTTGAGAGACAGAAAAAAGCCATTAAAAATACAGGTGAAAAATCTTCATCATTCCAAAATGCAAAAAATGAACTTAGTGGATTTGCTGATTTCTTACTACGTCAGATAAGAATTGCAGCTCAATCCAAACCAAATATACTTCGTTACAAGAAACAATTTGAAGAATTTGAGGATGATAATTATCTGAATATTGAATTTCAAAAGAGATTCTTGTTTCATGTAGAAAATCCGGAATAGTATTTTTTGAAAATCCGTGAAATTCCACGGATTCTACGAATATACACAAAGTGCATTGTGTAACATATGTCGTAAATTCCAATTCGTATCCATGATGATACAAGAGAATTTCTTAATTCAATAGGAAATCCGTCTGACTCTGCAATCATGCAGAAGCAAATGCAATCATGCATTGTGCGATGTTAACAAGTGTCAAAATGTCTGTGGTTTCGAACTATTACTGCACCTACTAGCCGTGTCATACAGTTTGAACGAAGTTTAGTGAGTTCTGCATGACGCATGAAAAATTCAGATCAATGATCGCATTTGTAATTCTAACTAGCGTGATCCATATATTGAACATAGAATAAAGAAGACTGATACGGGGTATCTTCGGCGTTTACTGCGGTGCTACTGGATTGCAAACCCAGATGGAACGTAACAGTTGAAGTGTTGCAGCCCCGTATCTAATACTACCCTAGGGTAAGGATGGGAATTTAAGATTTTAGATTTGTTTTGTGAACGGGGCGGAGATTAGTCTAATCCTGATTCTCTTTTGACATTATGTTGAACCATTTCATCGAGGCTCATGCCACTTTCCTCGATTACCTTTTCTGCTGTTCCGTCATTGAGTGAAACTGAGGAATCTTTCCAATCATCAAAGTTTAGGAAACATTCGTTTTCAATCATTTTGTAGCCTGCTCTGTAGATTTCCCCTGCTATAGCTCGGTCAAATTCCTCTGCACACCAGTGATTAAGTTGCTCCAATTCATCAAACCAGGGGTCTAACATATAATCACCTGAAATCCAACCAACCAAAGTCATACTTAATCCCACAATGATGATCTTGCGAGCTTTACTTGGGTCAATTCTTCTAATACAAATCCATGCGATTAGAGCTCCAATGATTCCAAGTAAAATCGGTAAAATGTACCACCAGTTTGATACGGGCTGTGTGGTACTCATGAGTAGTTTTCTTTGAGAGGGCTAGAAAAGTATTCCCTCACATTGATACGATGTTGTTTGGATCTGATATGTTTGTCCCAATCTCAACAATTTAGGAACAGAAACGTTAACTTTGTTGGGGTTGTATTGAGTAATGATAGTAATTTGTTGTTAGAAGATAGTACCTTTTGTTTGTCTGTGTCTATGAAGAAACTGCTTGATACAAATGATGACCTGAATATCCGCCAACTCTTTTTACAATTCCTTTACTTGTAGATTCTTTTAGAAATGCATTTGCTGCAGAAATTTTAACTCCTGTTTGTCTTGCAAGATCTTGAACTGTGATAACTTTAGAATTTTGAATAATTTTCAATGCTTGTTGTTCATTTACAATAACTACAATTTCAGCTCTCTTTTGTCCGCCTTCGCCTTTGTCTTTCTTTTTCTTTGTGTCTTTGCTACCTGAAGATTTATCTTTATTTCCACCTGTTGTTTTCTTTGCTCCAGCCATGATTTTAGAAAAAAATATTCCTCTTATAAACGATGAACCAATTTCATAGAAACTCCATTATTAATAATATCAAACATGAAAATTATTTTCAAGTATAAATAACATCTTGGATATTATTCTACATGGGAATTATAGCAAAAGGAGCAAAATGTAATTTTGAGGGCTGTGATCAAGATGGTGCTCGTTCTCTAAATACTAGCAAAGTTGAAGCCGCTGGTCTTCGCGTAAATTCTTCTGGCAAAAAGACAGTTCTTTGTAAAGAACACTATAAAGAATACAAGAAAGAATCAAAAGATGATCGTGGTCTTGAACGTGCTCGATTTGACAAGTTTTAGTTTTTCTTCTTAGATTTTTTTGTTTTCTTGACCGTATTTTCAAAATAACTGTCACTTAGTTTTTTGTATAATATGTCTAATTTTTTGTATAATCTTTTTGGTTTTCTCTTTTTTTGATTACTCAGAACATATAGTGCTAGTATTGGAAATGCGATGGTTGCATCGGCATAAACTGTAACCATGTCATTATGAGCGTCTTGAATTTTGCCCCAACTTTTTCCTTCTTGTAGAGTGGCCCCTGACAAACCACCCGTATCTGGTCTAGCATCTGTAATTTGAATAATGTAATCTTGACCACCATCCTCTCTTTTTAGGATTTGATCTAATAGTGGGCCTGTCTGCTGAGCTGTATTCTTTGGAACTCCTCCTCCTAATTCTAAAATTCCTGACTTTTTAGAATCAAATACAATTGCAGCTTGTTCAATGATTTCTTTAACAAAATCCAAATTGTACACTTTGCCTTGTAATCTATGGATTGCTAAATTTAATGCCAATGATGAATCCTTTATCGTTGAAATGTATACTGGAACATCATAATCATATGCTGCAGTTACAAAACTTTTTTCAGGGTGTTTTGCTTTTTCTTTACTTAATTTCCCCATCAAATTACAAAACTCTGCAGTAGTAAACGGTTTGTCTGGAAAATCATCCCCAAACATTTTTTGAATTAATTGATCTTGTACCTCTAATGTCTCATTAAATTTTATGTAAACGTCTCTGATTCTAACAATTTCGTTTTCATATAATTTCATATCATCTACATCAAAACTTCCTTGTTTGACAGGTAATCCCCATGCAAAATGATCTTCATGATACACATTAGCACCTGTTGTGACAATCCAATCTACAAATCCTCTTTCAATCAAAGTTTTGATTATCCCTCCAAACCCTACAGGTGTCATTGCACCTGAAACTGTCAAGCAAATTGTAGCATCTTCTTTAATCATTTTTGCATATAGTTTAGCTGCATCTCCTAATTGTCGTCCATTGAATCCTGAACTTGCAAAAACATCTACCAAGTCCTCTATTGTCATTTTTGAATCTAATTTGATGTGAGGAATATCTTTGCCGTGAAATTTGTGAGGATCCATATAAAAAAATTAATTTTTCAGTAAATAATGCTATCGAATCCTTTTTCATGGATGCTGAAAATCCAAGTATACGAAATGACGTTTAAAAATTATATTTTAAAAAATTTGTGGCTCCAAGTTGTAATCTCTTTAGTCATAGGACTATCTGTAGGCTTGATTTTAGGAGATGATGTGGGAGTCGGGATAGATGATGATGCTCTTGCTTTTGCTACATCCTATCTTTCAATTCCAGCCAACATATTTTTGAGTTTAATTTACATGATTATAGTTCCGTTAATTTTCACCTCAATTGTTGTGGCAGTAAATGCTTTAGGAGCTACAGATAAACTGAAAACTTTAGGATTGGGTGTTTCTACTTATTTTGTAATTACTACAACAATTGCAATTCTTGTAGCGGTGCTTCTTGCATCAATTATAGCTCCAGGAAGTCTAATTGATATTGCGGCAATGCAAGAATCATATGATCTTTCTGATAACGAAATGAAAACCAATGAAGGTTTTTCTTTAGATGATATTCCAAATGCAGTATCAAACATAATTCCAAGAAACCCTATTACTTCATATCTTGAAGGACAAATGTTTAGCATTTTGATATTTGCTTTGATTGTAGGAATGTCAATGGCTGCACTTCCAAAAGAATCAACTAAACCACTTTTAGACATTCTTGAATCAGTTCAAAAAATTACATTGCATATTTTATTATTTTCAATGAAAATTGTACCGTTTGCCGTTTTTGGCTTGATTGTTGGAATGGTCTCCAAAGTCGGTATAGAATCAATGGCAGGTTTAGGAGTTTACATGGGAACAGTAGTACTTGGACTTGGAGCTATGGTGTTAGTTTATGCTTTAATCTTAAAGATAGTAGCAAAGAGACCTATATCTTCGACATTTTTAAAATTCCGTAATCCGCAAACTGTGTCTTTTTCAACAGCCAGTTCAATGGCGACAATGCCTGTGACATTAAAAACTGCAGACGAGGATCTGAAGATAGATCCACAAGTCTCAAAATTTGTAATTCCGTTTGGAACTACTGTAAATATGGATGGAACTGCATTGTATCAAGTAATAGCTGTCTTCTTTTTAGCACAGCTCTTTTCAATTGAATTAAGCATATTGGCAATATTTGTAATCATCATAACATCCCTTTTGGCATCTATTGGAACCCCTGCAGTACCTGGTGCGGGAACAATTGTCTTATCTACAATACTCATAACAGTTGGAATTCCTCCAGTTGGAATTTTGTTATTACTTTCTGTAGATAGAATTTTGGACATGGTTAGAACCATGGTCAATGTCACAGGTGATCTTACAGCCTGTTGTGTGTTTGATAAAATAACGCGAGATAAGTTATAGAATTCCCTTTATTGAAAATTCGTATTGATATTATTACTTATTTAGGAATAATTCTAAACAATTCAGAATGAATATTGTAGATTTACATGATCCTAAACGAGTGGATAAAATTCCTGATGCTGTTGAAATTTTATTCTCCTCGGGAAATTTCATCCAAGATGATTTCAAAATTTCTAAAGTAGAATTACGACTTTATTCAGAACAAACTGATGAAAAATTAGGTGTTTTTTCTTTAATCACTTCTTTTGTTGAAACTGATAAAGGATCTATAGAAATGATTTATGATGAGGGATTTCGTGGAAAAGACTCCCTTTTGAGGGCGACTGAATTTCTAAAATCTGCTTTGGGACTTTCTGGCTTGATTTTGCGCTCTGTTATTACGTTAAGGGAAAAATTAAAATGATTTTAACGACACCCTAGAAACAAATTTAATTTATTTTTAGAATTATTTTATTACCATTGATTTCCTTGCTTTTTTAATTCCATTTTTCCATTCTTTGAAATTGTATCTAACGTATGTATATCATAATTTGCTCCCTCAAAATTTACTGAGTCTAAAACGGTCCCCTCAAAATTTGTATGTCTGAGATTCACTCCACTGAGATTGGCTCCACTTAAATCAACACTTCGCAAGTCTGTATAAAATAAATCTGCCCCTCTCATATCAGATCCTCTCATGTCCGCACCGTACAATTCTGCATCCCATAGTTTTGCATTTGATAAATTAGCTCCTTGCATATCAGCTCCTCGCATTTTAACATAAAACAATATGGCCCCACTCAAATCTGCTCCGCTGAGGTCTGTACAACTAAAATCTGCATGGTGAATATCTCTATTTTTTAAAATCACTCCTTTCATATTACAATCTGATAAATCTCTGCCAACCAATTCTTCATATTCAAAATTAATTTTGGAAAGATTTCTTTTTCTAAAAACATCTAATGGATTCATTGTCTATTTTGATTTATCAATATAGTACATTTGAATTTAGATCTAAAATGTGCCTTGAGTAACTATTTGTTGTATAGTTCTAGTTCTTGTAAAATTTTGCCCATTGCATGCTTCCATTGTCTCATATCATCTATTCCGTGTGGCCTATCACTTTCTAGTTTTTTTTTCTCCTTGAGTAATTCCTGATGTCGACGTTCATCTTTTTTGCCTTGCATGAGTAATTTACATCCATTCTGAATAAATTTCATTAGGCCATTAATGTCACATTCACCTGATAATTCTTCACAATATTCATGATTTGGAGACTGTATCTATTTTTTGAGAATCGTATATTTATGCCCATTTTAACATCTCTAAACATGCGTATATTGCAACTACACTGTGATCACATTGAGTATACCCCTACAAAAAAGGAGATACAATCCGCAGAGGATATTGAGAATCCCCAAACTCAAAGATTGGAAGAACTTGTAGTGGTATTTGTCGCAATTGAAGATGGTGATGATTCTTCAGTAGCACAAAATGCAATATCTCAGATTAAAGCATCCATGGAAAAAATTGGATGCAAAAAATTATTGTTATATCCTTATGCTCATCTTAGTTCAAATCTTGCAAAACCATCAATAGCCATTAAATTACTTAAAGAGATGGAAGATGGAGCATCTGAACTTGAAGTATCTCATTCTCCATTTGGTTGGACAAAGTCTTACAAAATTCAAGTAAAGGGTCATCCACTTGCAGAAAGTTCTAAAGTTGTCACAAAAGATTCTGCATCTACAAAACCTGATGAAGAATTAACTTCTGATGCCCTCAAAGGTGAATCTAAAATTCGTTCATTTTGGAAAATACTTTCCCCTGATGGGACAATGACTAACATTGGTGATTTTAATTTTTCAAAATATCCAAAATTAGAAATTTTAGCAAAATATGAATCTGCAAAAAATCGTAAAGTAGACCAACCGCCACCACATGTCGCACTAATGAAAAAAATGGGTATATCTGATTATGAGCCGGCATCAGATTCTGGAAATATGCGATTTTATCCTAATGGTCGTTTGATTAAATCTTTGATTGAGCGATATGTTACTGATAGAGTAAAAGAATATGGTGGATACGAGGTAGAAACTCCAATCATGTATGATTCAGAGCATCCGAGCATGGTTAGTTATTTTAATCGATTTCCTGCAAGACAATACAATATTGACTCTGAAGGCAAAAAACTCTTTTTGAGATTTGCTGCATGTTTTGGACAATTTTTAATGGCAAATCAATTTCAATTATCTTACAAGAATTTACCATACAAACTCTATGAACTAACTCGTTATAGTTTTAGACGAGAGCAATCAGGTGAATTAGTTGGTTTAAGGCGATTAAGAGCATTTACCATGCCTGATTGTCATGCATTTTGCAAAGATATGCCACAGGCAATAGATGAAATTAAGATTAGATTTGATCTTTCTCAAAGTGTACTTCAAGAACTTGGAATCGATGAATCTGATTATGAAATGGCAATTAGATTTACTGAGGATTTTTACAATGAAAATAAATCATCCGTTGAGGAATTAGTGAAGAGACACGGACGACCTGTTCTAGTTGAAATGTGGAAAGAGAAATTCTTTTACTTTGTATTGAAATGGGAGTTTAATTTTATCGATGGACTTGGCAAAGCATCTGCTTTATCAACTGACCAGATAGATGTAGAAAATGGAGATAGATATGGCATTGAATTTGTTGATGAAAACAATGCAAAACAAAATCCAATCATCTTGCACAATTCTCCTAGCGGTGCAATTGAGAGAATAATTTATGCGTTATTAGAAAAAGCTGCAAAAGATTCCTACGAGGGACGAAAACCACAATTTCCACTTTGGTTAGCTCCCACACAAGTTAGAATCATTCCACTCAAAGAAGAATTTAATGCATTTACTGAAACTCTTACTGATAAAATTTCAGCAAATGATATTCGTGTTGACATTGATGACAGAAATGAAAGTATTGGAAAACGAATTCGAGAAGCTGAAAAAGAATGGATTCAATATATCTTGGTAATTGGTGACAAGGAAGCCAATTCACAAAATCTCAGTATTCGTGATAGACAAACTGGAGATGTTAGAGATTTATCATTTGATGATTTTATTAATGAAATTAAAGATCAAACTAAAGGCAAACCGTTCACTAGTTTGAATCAGCCAAAATACCTCTCAAAGAGACCAAACCTGATGGTGTAAAAAATGAGTTTTCTTGATCTATACATGAACAATAATCCATTAATTACTGCCTCTGATGATGATTCTGAGCCTGTAGCGACAATTTTTGGAATACCTTTTGATTCGACTCATTCTTACAAACCTGGTTGTAGATTTGGTCCTGACACCATTCGTGATTCATTTAACAACATTGAAATTTTCCATCCTGAATTTGGAATTGATTTAGAATCTGCAAATATTGAGGATTTAGGAAACACTCGTCACACAGTTGTTGCATCTGAAATGATTGACATGGTGAAAAAAATTACAACTGAACTTGTCTCAAAACAAAGACAATTATTCATTTTGGGTGGTGAGCATTCTATTACATATGGCACGTATACCAGTTTCCCAAAAGAAACTGGGTATGTTGTTTTTGATGCACATTATGATTTACGTGATGAATTTGCAGACATTAAACTAAGTCATGCATCTTATCTGAGAAGAATAGTTGAGGAGAGAGGATCTGAAAATATTTTGCATGTTGGTGCAAGAGCTTTTGTTAAAGAAGAATTAGAATTCCTTATAGAAAATAAAATTAAAACAATTACTGATAAACAAATTAGAGATGGCAAGGGACCTAGTCTTCTAAAAGATCACGTCTCTACATTTGATACAATCTATTCAAGTTTTGATCTTGATGTTTTAGACCCTGCTTATGCTCCTGGTGTGGGTAATCCAGAAGCTGTAGGAATAACTTCAAGAGAACTATTTGATATGATTCATACTTTACAAGAAACTAAAGTAACTGGTGTTGATATAGTGGAGTTGAATCCTTATCATGATAATGGTTCTACTGCGTCTTTGGCTGCCAAAATTATTTCCACTTTAATTGCAATCAATCTTTCTCAACAAAATTAAATATTTTTCATAATTTGATGATTTAATTTTATAACTATTGTAAACATCATTCTAAAACTGATTAATCTTACATGTGTTGGGCTCATTAATCTCTCAAAATTATTTTCGTATTTTCATTAAACATACTATTCTATAAAATCAAATTAGTTTTTGATTAATTATTGTGTTTTTAGCCTATTTTGCCTTATTTTCACTCCTGTTCACTTTATTAGATGGTATTTTGGGTGTATCACGTGCTAAATAATCTGCGCGATACTCTTCGACCTACTTTGGAAAAAATTGGAAAAGGATTTGCATCTACTGGGTTATCTGCCAATTTTTGGACTTTTGTAGGGTTGGGTTTTGCATTATTATCTGCTGTTGTTTATGGAATGGAAATGGAATTTGGATTAATTATCGGCGGTGTATTGTTGCTTGTTTCAGGATTTTTTGATATGATTGATGGTCAGGTTGCTAGAGTTACTGGAAAGACTTCAAAAAAAGGTGAATATCTTGACTCAATGTTTGACAAGATTGCCGAAGTTGCAATATTTTTGGGAATTCTAGTTGGTGGATATGCAGAACCATACCTTGTATTACTTGCAATTACTCTATCACTATTGGTAAGTTACGCAAGATCAAAATCGGATATTATTAACATAAAACTCCAAGGTATCGGAATTGGTGAAAGAGCTGAAAGACTATTGGTAATTGCAATTATTGGGATTATTGGTTTTATGGATTATGCTGTGATTATTGTAGTGACAATTGCAGGAATCACATTGATACAAAGAATGATTTACACTGCAAAAAATATTAAAGAATAAAAAAGCAAGGATTAACAATTCTCATAGTTTTTACATCCCTATGCTGGTAATCTGTTGCGTGATTCCAAAAATCGCGATTATCAAATCTGGTAATCAAAACGCAAAATTGAAGAACGGATTCTCTCCATTCTTCATGAGATTGGAAGGGCCTCTTCAGTTCTTTCAATCTCGTTTTTAATTATTTTTAGAAAAAAGTCTCTCCGTTACAGTTCGTTACAAATTGAGAATAAACAATATAGATGATGTTAAATAATTGATATGGATTAAACAATCATGTCTGAAGAAAGTGCATGTCCATACTGTCAATCAAAATTTGCAACCAAAGAAGAAATGTCCACACACATTGAGAAAATACACAATAATAATTTGACATAAAAAGTCACAAGCAATTGTAATAAAATACCCTTAAAGTTTATCCTAGATTATATTTTAATTAGATTCCAAATTCAAATACGTTCGAATTCACACGATTAGGATGGTCTCATTCTAAAGGAAAATTGATACTGCAAGTTGTACACTTGCCTCTTGTACCATGATAACGCTCTTCATAATACACCATAATTTCACCACTACATATCAGACAAGTTAAATTATTTTCCAGAATTATGTCCATCGGGGTATCATTCAATATCTTATATTCCAAGACATTAAATAAAAACAATTTGTGGTGATCCAAATCATATCTAAAAATTATGTTTAATTCTTGTTCATGATTACATACGATAATTCATAATTTTTACATCACTAGAAACGAATTAGACATCTTGCATAATGTGTGAAAAGGTAACATGGAATGATGGCAAAGAAAATGTATAATGTCTAAAAAGTATAATTCTTTAATTCTAAAATCTATTTATGACTATGTTCTTAATTAAATAAAATCTTAGAATAATCATGTTTTTGTATTAGTTTTAGTAAAAAGAAATAATGATTGAGGACAATTCACGATACCTTGCTATGCATTTTGATCGACTAAATAAGGAATTCCTTGAAAACATGTTTGTTAATCATGATGATGGATGATTGAATCTTTTAGAAAGAAGATTGATATCTGGTGAAATCACTAAAGGTGAATTTGGCAAGATGAAAGAAGATTTGCTGGATTAGATTCTAAACTCCAATACGCTTAAGTTAGTAATTTTTATAGAAAATTTATGAGATTATTTGAATCAAGAATTGTTAGGGAATTTCATCATCGACAAAAAAAGATTACAGAACAACTAGCTATATCTGAAAAGTTTAGAAATGAACGTAAAATTGCTGAATCTAGAGAACTGGCAGATTATGTTTTGTTGTTGCAACAAGAATTGGGCTTATTTTTTGAGCACTATCGTGATCTTCTTGTTAGACATGGAGTAACGCCTCTCTATCGTGTAGGTGTTAAGCCTCTTACTAAAAATGAACTAATGACTATTGAGAGGTTTAGTTCAACTCCTGGACAAACTTTGAAAAACAATAATCATTAGATTTTAAATTCTAGTTTTCACAATAACCTGCAGATATTTAATCCTTTTTTCATAGAATTACCGTATATCATATCCAAATCATAAAGAATGACGTATATGTGATTCTAATTAGAAATACAAACAATCAAGAAATAATTGATTTTATTGAAGATTAGTGTATGTTTGAATTATTTTAGAAAGTTTGAATCTTGAAGAATAATACTAACGAAGTTTTCCGCGTGTTCTTCTGCTGTCTGCAGATCTAATTTTTAGAATTTTAAAATGAATTGCACATGAAATACAATAATGTTTCAAAACTGTTGGTGATGCAATGTATGCGCCTTGTGCACGTAGTTCTTTTGCCAATGTATGTTCGACTAAATTTAATTTAGATGTGACTTTTTTTGCCTTGTCTTTTGGGACTGTTTGGCCACAGTTTGTACATTGTACTGTGCCTGAAGATCCTTTTCCTCCCTTTGTACGGCCTCTACTTGCACGCTTAAGTGGCATGAACATGAGCAAATTTGCCTACTTATATTCTTGTTTAGCTTGATGAAGCCCTACTTATAATGAGAAAAGAACAACCTGTTCTATTAGCAAAACAGATTCAACAAAGATGTTTGAAAGTATTCCTTAGTGCTATAGGATCACCTGTCACAAGAAAGGGATACCAATACTAACTAGATCACTTTGTAAAATGGAATGATATTGAGAAAGGTAACTATGATGATCTGTTAAAGGCTGATGAAAAATCCATCCAAAGAAACCTTGAAGATTATTTGATGTACCTTACAGGAAAAGATACTTCTCCAAACTACATTCCAACCATCATGGCTCCGATAGAATTATTCTATTTGATGAATGAAGTTAATCTAAACACAAAGAGATTGCATAAGATGTTTCCTATAGCGAAAAGACAAAGTTCGTGAACTAAATTATTTCAAAACAAAAAACTTTTTGATCACCTTGTATGGTAAAACTCAATGAAC
>WASW01034768.1_pt1 | contig 45392 bp, 39 predicted proteins | sample 5698521 | NCBI WGS metagenome assembly WASW01 (sample SAMN11175560, study PRJNA528189) | sponge metagenome | isolation source: marine sponge | host: Leucetta | place: Antarctica: Western Antarctic Peninsula, King George Island | collected 2013-01
ATCATCGGCCCAGAAAAACTCTTGGTTTCAAAACGCCTTATGAACTATTCTTTAAAAAGAAAACTTTACTAACTGTTGCACTTCACACTTGAATTCGCCTTCTATTAAAAGACGTAGCAGAACTAAACCGGCATTTTTTAAATTATCTACACTATGGGGGATTTCCTGAAGCCATTTTCAATAAGGATATTCAAAAGAATCCGCAACGGTTCATTGGTAGCGATATCATCGATAAAGTTCTTTTGCGGGATTTGCCATCTGTATATGGAATTTTAGATACTCAGGAGTTAAACAGATTATTTTCCACTCTCGCATATCAAACGGGAAGCGAGGTATCTCTGGATGGCTTGGGCAAAAAGTCTGGAGTGGCACGCAACACAATCAAAAGGTATTTAGAATATCTGGAGGCGGTATTTTTAATACAAACAGTAAACCGGGTAGATGATTCCTGTAAAACCTTTAGAAGGAGAAATTATTTCAAAGTTTATTTAACCAACCCTTCAATGTATTCAGCCATTTATAATCCTCCTTCTGCAGATGAGTTAGAGCTATTGGGAAGTCTGGTTGAAACCGCAATATTCAGTCAATGGATGCATGATTCAGAGGTTATGAATAAAATTTACTATGCTCGATGGCAAGGGGGGAAGGGAGAAGTGGATATTGTTTTTTTAGGTAACAAACAAAAACCAGACTGGTGTGTAGAGGTAAAATGGAGCGATAGAAATGTTAAGTACCCTGATCACTTTTCAAATTTAATAAACTTTTGTAGAAAAAATAATATTAAAAGCAGTTGGATTACAACCAAATCGGAAAGCTCTTCAGCCCAAATTGGTGATATTAAATTGGAATTTGTCCCGTCTTCATTATATTGCTTTATGGTTGGGTATAATTTGGTGAAAAACTTGGAACAATTCTAAGTTTTATTCAATAAGATATCTAAATGCACTAAGTGTTTTATCATAACTTTGTTTGGTTAAACGGTGATTTGGTTTGCGCCGATTTTTTTATAAGCTTCGAGGGAGCGTTGGTGGCAGGTGAGGACGATGACTTGTCTTTGTTGACCAAACTGGTTCAATACCTCAATCAGTCTTTCATCACGCTCGTCATCGAAGTTGACGAACACATCATCCAAGACAGCGGGCAAAGGTTCCGCTCGGCTTTCATATTCATCAATCAATCCAAAGCGCATGGAGAGATAAAGTTGTTCGAGTGTTCCACGGCTCATTTCCTGCACGCCTTTTCGCTTATGCCGAGAGTCTTCAACGAGAATGTCTTCGCTGTCAATAGGCTTGATAATGTGGCTATAGGTTCCATTGGTTATTTTTGCAAACAGGTTTTCCGCAGCGCGGATAACACCCGGTTGTCGGTTTTTTTCGTATCTTTTTTTGGCTTCGTCAATAAGCACAAGCGCACTGCGATAAGAAGCCCAGGTTTCGGCAACCGTTTTTAATTCCTGCTTCTGGGATTCCAATTCATTTTGTCGGTCAACGAGGTCGTTGTTGGATGCCAGCTTCTCTAATTCGTTGCGCGTTTCACCAATATCCTGCAACAATTGTTCGCGGGTTTCCTGCAACTCTGAATATTCTGCAAGTCGTTTCCCGAGTTTTTGTTTTATCTCTTCTAAAGGAGTGGATTGGATATCTTCCAGGAACTGGTCAAAGTGCTGGCCTAGCCCAACATTGGAATGGATGATTCCGCGTTTTTGTTCTACTGTTTTTTTCAGCGCCTTATATGTTTCGAAAGCAGATTGCTTGCGGTAAAAATCTTCCGTATCTATGGCATCCACGGAACGGATAAACTTTTCAATTTCGCTGGTATTATTTTTTAGCTGACCTTCAAGGCGGGAAATTTTTTCGTTTTGTTCTTTATGCTGGTTTTCGACAAGGACACGGCGTTCGCGATTGGCTTTGCTATTCTCGAACGCATGGCAGAGAGTTTCGATGTTCTCGAGTATCTCGTTTTTCAGCGATACGTTATCCACTAAGGGTGCCAGAGAAGCGATGCAGTCGAGCGCTTCTCGCATCGTGCTTTGCATTTGTTCGATTCTTTCATCCAGTCTGCCACGTTGGGCAATCATAGATTTAATCTGCCGTGTGGTTTTGCCGATGTTCTTGGTGGTGTTGGGAGCAATTCCAGGGTCCAGTTTCCGTTGTTTCAGCCATTCTCTCCATCCTTCAAATTTTTCGTCCAGTTCTTGTTTCTTTTTTTCGTGCCGATGTGCAAGGTTTTTTTCAGCCATGTCTTCTTTTGTGAAGCTATTTTTCTCGGCAAGAATTTTTTTGAATAGAAAAATTCCGCCACCCACCATCAATATCGCTGCTATCAAAAGAGGAATGTTTACTATGTAAATCCCCAAGATAACGCCGATCACTCCTGCTCCCGTGAAACCATAATGGAACTGCTTCAACCACTCTGGAATGTTCCAACCCTTGGATTGCTCTTCGGCTTTGAGCCTGCGGTGGCTTTCAAGTCGGTCCAGGAACAGGTCTTGTTCTTTTCTCAGGATTTCAAAATCTTCAGCAAACCGATCGATCTGGTCTTTATCGGCTTCGGTCAAATCGAATTCCAATAATGTTTCTTCGTTCCAGTTCCTGTCGATAGATTTAATTTCCTCGGTGATTTGCATTTCCATATCCTCGCGTTCAATCTGGACCTTACCCGAATCTTGCAGGGCAGAATGAATCGAATGAGTGGACTGTTGCAGGCGGTGAATGCTCTCTTCATATTTTAGAAGATCGTGGTTTATTTCTAATTTCTCCAGCGAGCTATTTAAGGTGGTGAGTGAAGTCTGCTCCTCATCTATTCGACGTGTGAGATTTCCCTTTTCCTGCTGTAGAGATTTAAAATTATTCAATCCACCTTCAGGAAATTGTGACAGGTCTTCCAGCGATTCGAGTTTGCGTTTCGATTCCATATATTGAACCGCATCTTCATATAGATGTATCTGGCTCTCGAGAATTCTTTTTTCGGATTCCAAGTCTTGCAGGGAATTTTGCACTGCTGTTTTGGTATCACCCATTTTTTTGTATTGATTTTGCAGTTCATCGTAGAGGGTCAGGTTTTTTTGGATAGAAAGTATTGTTTGCTCATTGGCTTTAATTTTTTCAAGCAAGTCGCTGAGCCGACACGATCCACGCGGGCGAAAAATTTGTGTGCATAAGTTTTCTAACTCTTTTTCTATACTTTTGAGCGATAAACTGCCAAGGCCCAATCCTGCTCCATAAATACGATTCTTTACTTCGTCGCCGGTCAGGCTGTTGAAGTCGTGGAGTTCATCGAGTGTGAAAGCATAAATATTGCGGTAAATATCTTTAGATGCGTTTCCCAAGACATGGGTCAGCACATCTTGACCTTGTAGTACCTCCTGGGAGGTAGATATTCTTACATCGCCGCCATGGGTTCCGGGAGTACGCAAGATAACGAGTTCTTCGCCGTTTTGCAATTCGACTTTCAGGCTGCCTCCCATCGACCCGCCGTTCACGGGATGGTATAGGTTTGTTTTATCTTTTTTGGTTGGAAACCCGAAAAGGACCCTGCGTATGAATTCCAACAACGTGGTTTTTCCGAATTCGTTCTTTCCATAAACGATGTTGAGGCCGGGTTTTAATCCAGTAACGCGTGTGTTGCAGAAGATGCCAAATCCGTCAATATGTATTTCTCGAAGCTGCATATTTTTTAAGAATTATCGACCAGTTGATCGAGAGCCAGGTTGCGGGATTTATGAATGAGTTCATCCATTTCCTCTGTTGAAATTTCTTCGAGATACTTTCTCCCTGCCCATGATTCAAAAACAGGTTTAATCGAAGCGCGAATTTTTTCATCCAGCGCATCTTTTTCTACCTCATCGCAAAGATTGATCAGATCAGCGATAAAATCTTTTCCTGCTTTCAAATTTTTGATGTCATACGTTCCGGCGGTTTGTGTGCGCAGCTCGACTGAGACCCAGGGAGAGTGGCCTTCAAAAAATATGTGAATTTCCTCCGTCAGGGCATTTATAACGCCCGCCGCTTGCAACTCTTTGTGTGTGGATGTCCGACCTGTCAGTGTGAGGCGCGCAACAAGACCCTCACGAGGTATGGACTCTTTTGCCAACTCTTCGCATTGAACCTGAATGCTCCTTAGTACATCATTGATACTTTCCGCAGTTTGTAAATCAACGTTGGCGGAACGATAGGCAACGACATCGGTAGACATAAACCGGATATCCGGCGGTTGGTCTGTCGACAAGGTAACCAGGCAACAACCTTTTTGCCCGGCCTCTCTTGAATGCCGCGCTTGGGTATTTCCTGAATAGACGATTGCCGGATCACTTTCCCGCAGCACCTTATACTCGTGGATATGCCCCAATGCCCAATAATCAAAATTGCTTGAAACCAGATCGTTGATCGAGCAAGGGGCGTAATTGTCGTGTCCGGGTTGTTGTCCAACATTGGCGTGAAGAAGTCCAATGGAAAAACCTTCTTCTTTTTCATTTTTAAATTTCAGTGCCAGGTTTTCTGTAACTTCTTTTTGTGGATAACTAATGCCATAAACCCAGGCTATGTTTTTCCCTTCTTTTTTTACCGGAACGTGATGGACTTTATTTCCCGGAAAAATAGTTACATGTTCGGGCCATTCCAAAGTGTGCGCCCAACTGTTCAAAGGATCATGGTTGCCGTGGACGATGAAAGATTGAATATTTTCATCCGAGAGTTCTTTAAGGATACGGCGAAACTTCAGTTGTGCCTGCAAACTACGATCAGCACCATCAAAGACATCTCCGGCGATTAGAACAGCGTCTACTTTTTCCTGTAAAGCTAAACGGGAAATTTTTTGAAACGCCTTAAAGGTGGACTCGCGCAATGCGCTGGCAAGAGACGGAGCTTGCGAGGTCAACCCTTTAAATGGACTGTCTATATGCAGGTCGGAGCAATGAATAAAGCGAAACTCTGCCATTGTTTTTCTTCGGTTCATGGATATAAGTTATTGTTCTTAAAAAGTATAAGAGGTTTTAATGACAGGCTCAATGATTTTCTTGCTTACGTTGTGCAGCTCGCCCATACTTTCCAGATGGAATACCGTCGTTTTGGAAAAACCAATGAAAAAATTTCTGTGATCACTCTGGGGGGAATGCGGTTCAAGCACGGGTGGAATCCGCCACGCAGTCATTTGCCCGCTGAGTCCATTCAAAACTGCATTGATACTACAAGTCAGGCGTTCGATGTTGGCATCAATCATATAGAAACAGCTCATGGGTATATGAAGAGTGAGTACCTTTATGGAATCGCATTGAAGGAACTAGCAACGCCGCGTGACCAGTTCAAGATGATGACGAAAGGGGCACCGATGACGGGCGATGAAACCCGCGCGTTGGTAGAGGAACAGTTAGAAAACCTGCAATTGGATTTTGTAGATTTTTATGGCTGGCATGGAATCAATAATGAAGAAAGATTGCAAGCGGCCATCAAACCGGGAGGGCCTGTTGAAGTTTTGCACCGATTAAAGGAAGAAGGCTTGATCCGTCATATCGGATTTTCCACTCACGGTTCTCTGGATGTTATTTTGCAAGCACTCGATACGGACCTGTTCAGTTTTGTGAATCTGCATTATTACTATTTTTTTCAGCGTAATCTTCAGGCAGTCCAATTGGCAGGGGAAAAGGACATCGGTGTATTCATTATTTCTCCAAATGAAAAGGGAGGGATGTTATGGAAGCCTTCAGATATCGTTCAGGAGACCTGTGATCCGATGACGGCGATTCAGTTCAATGGCAGGTTTTGCCTGCAACATCCTCAAATCACAACATTGAGTTTGGGAATGCATGCGCCAGAACATTTCCCACAAAATCTTTCGATTATAAGTGAAGCGAAAATTCCCAGCGATAAAGAACAAAGAATTCGCTTGCAGATGGATGATCGGTTAGATGAGGTGGCAGGCCTTTGCACTCTTTGCCATGATTGTCTTCCTTGCCCTGAAGAAATAAATATTCCAGAAGTGCTGCGGTTTCGAAATTTGCTTGAAGCTTATGACATGAAAGACTACGGAGAATTTCGTTACAATATGTTCGAAGGCGAGGGTCACTGGTTCCCTGGAAATTTTGCGTCCAAATGCACCGAGTGTGGTGACTGTCTTCCTCGATGTCCTGAAAAACTGGAAATACCAAAGCTATTGTTCGATACTCACGAAAGGCTATTCGACCGGAAAGCCTGGTTGAAAGGGAAACTATTCGATTTGGCAAGAACGGTTTTTAGAGTTTTAAGAAAGCTAGGTATCGGTTAAAAATATTTATTCTGTATTCAGAGCTCTTGGTTGAGTCGCAGTATGAATTCCCTGATATTTACGCAATATGCTGGCTAGTCGGCAGCAGATGATTTTTGGCAGTGCTCTTTCAATTCCCAGGCATTGCGGTAGGTGTCATCTTCCTGCAAAACTTTCTCAAGAAGCGGTAACGCTTTCATACACTTATTCAACTGAACAAAAATTTCTGCCATTATAAATTGCAGATGCGTTTCTTCAGGGTCGATCAAGCTATAGCGACCTCCATACATTAGAACCTCTTTGGCTTCTCCCAGTCCGCGATAACTGAAAACAATGATCTGCAATAGCTTCAAGTTCATCTGATCTTGTTGTAGCAATGGAAGTGAATATTCCAGAGATTTCAAGTATTCCTTTTTCAAATTATAATACTCTGCAAGAGACCGATGGAGAACAGGGTCTCCGGGATTCTTGTCTATCTCTTTTAATAAACTCACTAGCCCAATTTCTCGCATAACCGTTCCCATTTGCTGAGGATCATTTTTGGCGGTGTTTTGAAAGAATGTTAAGGCTTCTTCTTTTTTCCCCATTTCAAGCAAGTTGTAGGCCATATAAAGGTTGGCGAAACTCAGATTCGGATTTTTTTCAAGAACCAACTGCAAGATTTCTATGCTTTGCTCATAATTGCCGATCTGGTAAAAACTGTGGGACAGGTTGAGCAGGTACTGCAAATTATCAGGTTCTTCTTCGATAAGCTGGGTTAAGCGTTGCATTTGTTTTCGGTCTGCTTGGAGGTGGTAACGGAAAAGGTCGTCATCATCTACCAGCGTCATAGCTTTCAAGAGTTGGCCGCGATTGCCATACATAACTCCACGCTGATAAAGGTCCATCGCATCATAATAAGGTTCTAGCTTTTGCCGGTCAGACTCGGACAGATTTGAAATTCGATTCACAACATCGTCAAACCTTGCACGGTTGAACACATATCTTTCTTGTCCCGATATACCGATCACCTTGCCCAGGTCGAGATAAAACTCGATAGCCGGATGGTTGTCTGTAATAAGAGGAAAACCTTCTCCAAGTTTTTCCACTTGCTCGTTGAGCAGCCAGATATTGCTGAGGAAAGAAAAGATGTTTGGAATTTCAATATCCGCTAACGCTTTTTTGATTTCGGGTTCCTGCAAACGCTCGTTCAGTTTATTGAAATCAATTTTAACGGGTTGATTGGAACCGATGATGAGAATTTCATTAGCCACAGAAAGCCAACCCATCGTATAGGGGAAAACCGACTGAAATGTCTTAAAGTGCATGGCAACTTCTTTAGGGCCTTGGCTGTGCAAAGGAATCCATTGTGCAGCGATACCGCCGGGTTTCAATTTATTTTTCTGCAGCTCATAATATTCTCTTGTATACAGATTGACGGTGAATGCTGTGCGTGGCGGTGGCGGCTCGGATGTGATGACATCGTAAAATTTATGAGTCGTTAATAAATGGTTGCGTCCATCCTGAATCACGAAATTCACTTTAGGGTTTGCCAGAACATTGTGGTTCTGGTCGGCGAACATTTTTCCGGCATTGATAACGCTGGAAGATAATTCCAGACTGTCAACGGTTTTTACACGAGGGTGCAGTCCCGCTGCGCCTGTGGTCTGACCCGTACCAAAACAAACAACGAGAATGTCATCAGGTTCATCCACTAGCAAGATGGGGACATGAGCAAATAGCTTCATGTAGCGAGTCGCGATCATGTTGGAAGCCGACATGGATATTCCGTTGGTGATCAACCGTTTCGCCGATGGATCGAGCACTCCGTATTCATCTTTAAAAACGGCAACGGTATCGGACAAACCTTCTTCAAAGTACATCAATTTATTAATGTTTCGTTTGCCGGCGCTATCGCGCATGAAGAAAGGATTCAACAAGTCACCAGGGATGGCCATATTGACAAAAAGAATCAGCGACGCAAATACCACAGTCATTCCTTTTCTGATGGCGGGTGTCATGTAGTCCCCGGTACGGAACAAAAGAATCATGGTGAACAAATTGATCGTTGCGAGAAGAGTAAGGCTGGTCTGACTGCCGAAATTGGGCAGGAAAATAAATCCTGAAAAAAGAGAACCAAAGATAGCGCCCATTGTATTGGCGGCATAGACCTGCCCGGTTGTTTGCCCGACATTTTCGTGTTTCTTCGATATCAATTGAATGAGCAACGGGAAACACATCCCCAAGAACAATGTGGGAACGAGCATGAGAGCCGCTGAATCTTTAAAATAAATCCAGAAAGTCGCGGCAGGATTCCCCAGGTTGTACGCATTCCAAGGCGGAGAGAGAATGGATTCCAGTCCATAAATAGAGCCGATCACATAAATTCCCACCCCTCCTTGTAAGGCAATGAGCATGGTGCGCAAGTTTTTGATCTTTGTAAGCAGTGGAATAAGTAAAAGGCTTCCCAGGAATATTCCTAGCAAAAAAACAGCCAGCATCATGCTGAACGAGTAAACCGTACTGGCAATGCTGAATACCAGTAGCCGCGTCCACAAAACTTCATAAGCGAGCGCGGTAAAACCGCAAACGAAGCTGATTCCCATCCAGAATTTTTGTTCTGCACTCCAGTCCACTTTGGGAAATTTAATTTCAGGCAGGTTGAATTTTAAAGAGCCACCGTTTTCCTTATAGATATTCAACGCGCCAATGCCGATCAAGAGGTTGCTGGCAGCAGCCGTTAAAACGGTTTGCAGTACACCGAATGTCCCCATCAAAAAGAATCCTGTCAGCAGGCAACCGCAGGCCGCACCGAAGGTGTTGAGTGCATAAAGCAGGCTTATCTGTGTTCCTATGCGCTTGTCATCGGTAACGCAATATTTGCTGATAAGAGGAAGAGTTGCACCCATAAATGTTGTCGGCACCAGCATCAAAATGAAGGAAAAAAGAACTTTCAATAGGTTTTGCAGCGGTGGGGATTCTGGAATAACACTGTGGAACAGGGAATAAACATCCGCAAAATTAGCAAACAACAGCGAAAGTAGAGTGCCACTCGCAAATATCAAAACTTCTATCCAACCGTAGACTTTAAGTGCGGAGGATGAAGAAGATAACCTGTCAGCAGCATAGCCAAAGAGATAACTGCCCAGTCCCAAGCCAGCCATGAACGCGGCGAGCACCACAGAGACTGAAAAAACGGTATGCCCGAAAACAAGGGTGAGCATTCGGGTCCATACGATTTCATAAATCAGAGCCGTAATACCAGATACAAAAAATAAAAAATAGACTGTAGGCGAACGTTGCATGTTTTATATGTTTTTTCAGGTTTAAACTTGACTGGGATATTGCGTGCAAAAATCGAAAATCAGCCTGATTCTACTCAATAATACCCCGCTATTGTGTTCACATCCCCAGGAAACCTTCAAAATAATTGACATTGGCTCAGGCTTCAAGTAATTTTTATAAATACCGTGTTTTTACAATAATAAATGAAGGTTCTTTAAATGGGAACTCAAGAAATAAAGATAACAGATGCCGACCATCCTTACGCTAAAGAAAATGGTGTGGTGTGGGCTGAAGAGGCTTGGGAACGTGTGAAACATGCGCCTGAATTTGTTCGTCCGGGAATCCGCAAGCTCATGGTGCAACGTTGCATGAAACGCGGTTTTAAAATTGTCACGTCCGATTTTCTGACGGAAATCAGAAACGAGTCCATGATGTTGGTGTCCAAGCGGGTCAAAGGTTTTGGGTTTGAAGAGTTGACTATGGATGCCTTTGATGTGGCCAAGGAAAAAATGCGGGAAAGTCCACGCAAGGTGGAAGTGATTGAAGAGATCGAAGATTTTCTCTCAATGCGTACAGAAAAAAAAGACGACATTGTAGAAAAGTTCAAAAGTTATATGGAAGAGACACCTACCTCAGGCGTTCCTTGGAGCAAAGAAGCCAAGGAAAAAATGGAAAAGGTGCCTCCTTTTGTCCTCGGCATGGCCAAGCAAACCATTGAAGGACGGGCCAGGGAAAGAGGCGATAAAATGATCACTCCCGATATCATTGATGAGGTGTTCACCAATATTATGCCATCCTCTGCCAAAGAAGCGATGGGCATGGAGGTGACCGATGAAGACCTTAAACAGGATGAGCAGATTAATAAGGAAAAAGACGCACCGGTTGAAGTTTCTATGAAATGGGAAGACGATGCACTGGACAAGGTATCGCGTATCCCCATTCCTTTTATCCGCAATATGGCCGTGAAACGTATTGAACAAGAAGTGACCAAGGCTGGCAAAGATGTTGTGACGATGGATTTGTTCGAGCAATACCGATTTACTTTTTAGCCGGGTAGCTCTGAAAAATTTAATACCCTCCCTTTTTTTCTGAGACCCGTTTTTGTATCTCACTCCAGAGTTCTTTTCTTCCTAAATGGTTCTTACTTGAATAGGTCACCGTTGCCAGGGTCTGCTCCCCCATAAAGGCGGTTTTGATTATTTTGGTTTGCTTGCTACGTTCTGTCCCTGATAATTTATCCGATTTGGTAATGACCAGAATATAAGGCCTGCCCAGGTCTTCGAGCCATTCTTTAAGCGTCAAGTCGAGTTCTGTAGGTTTGCGGCGGATATCAACGATGAACACGATTACTAACAAAGGTTCGCGCTGAGTCAGATACTCTTCAATCATTGTTTTCCACTTTTTTTGCAGGGCCGGGGTGACCCGTGCAAATCCATAGCCGGGAAGGTCAGCAAACATCAGCGTATCATTGATGCGAAAAAAATTGATCTCTCTTGTTTTGCCAGGTGTGGAACTGATGCGAACCAGTTTTTTGCGATTTAAAAGAGAGCGGATCAGCGAAGACTTGCCGACATTTGATCGCCCGACAAAAGCAAACTCTGGATAAGAGTCTTTGGGGTATTGCTTTGCCGAAACAGCACCGGTTACAAACTCCGTAGTTATTACTTTCATTTTTTTTACGTTTTATTTTCCAAACTTGTTTATAACCAGTCCCGATAACAGCTTAGGATAAAAAAATGTTGCCTTCTGTGGCAAGCGGATTCCCATTCCTGCTAAACGCCGTACCTCATCTATTTGAGTGGGATTTATAAAAAAAGCAATATCATAATCTCCCACATCGACCATTGCCATCGCCTCTTCTGAGTTTACCTTATAAGAAACATATTGCTGGTCTACTGTGTCGCGTGTGTCAATGCCCAGAACTTCCCGAAAAATTATAGCGTGTAACTGCATGACATCCAGCACCTGTAAATCCTTTGGCTCATTTTTGTCCAGCAAAGGTAGAATATTTTTAGGATCATGTGCGATCAATGTATAAGTTTGATCTTTACCCATATAAGCGCAGAAGGTGATGCGGTCTTTCCCAAACTCCTGCAATCGGGATTTTATTTCAGCCCCGCTCACTTCTGTGTTCCAGGGAATGACATCAAAATATTCGCTAACCTGTTCTAAAAAAAATTTATGATTAAACGGAGTCGGACTTTTTACAACGCGGTGAATTGGAAAAATGGACATTGAATCGGAGTCCATGTTCGTCAGAAACATCATCACATGAGCGCTATCGACCACTTTATCTTCATTGTCTTTGGCAAAAGCCAATGCTGTTTCATATCGATGGTGTCCATCGGCAATATATATTTTTTTATTACGGATCAGGTCGCATATCTTTTGATTACTTTCAGCATTGCTCAAACGCCAGAGTTTATGAACTACTTTATTATCATCAATGACCGATAATGGTTTGGATTTTACACCCGCGTGAAGAAAGCCGTCTATCTCGCCTTCAGGGTCGGAATACAAACCAAATATGGGGCTGAAGTTTGCATGGCAGGCGTTGAGCAGTTTGGTGCGGTCGGTTTTAGCCTTAGCAAGAGTGAATTCATGTGGGCAAATATTTCCTTCGCCAAAGTCTTCTGTTTTGACACGCGCGAAAAATCCGATGCGGCAGAATTTTTCTCCTTCAAACTCATATTCCTGACTGTATAGATAAAGCCCTGGCTCATCATCTCTCTTCAAAACGCCTGCATTTATCCAGTCCTCAAAAACTTTCGCAGATCGCGTATAGCGATTGTCCGTGTCAGAATCTTGATCAGATTCTTTTCCCAATATCAGTCGAACCACGTTATGCGGGTTTTTTTGGTACAACGCTTCCTGTTGATCTGGAGAAATCACATCATAAGGAGGTGCGGTAACTTCATCGAGGGAGCCTGCAATTTCGAGATTGTATAGCACACCGTTGAAAGGAACGACTTCGATCATATTTTGATCTCACAGGAAATTTGCAGAGTATCTATTTCTAAAAAAAGATTATAACAAATACAAATGGAGTTTTTTTATCTCGCAAGTGGGTTTTATTCTCTACGGTTTGCCACGCCCTTTAAACGAAAAATTTTGTCGGATATTTTTCATCCACTTTCTATCGAAGTCGTTCCTTTGCCTACAGAGCTTCGCATTGACACAACTCACGAATATAGTGCACCAGTTCATGGATAGTCGAATCGCTCAAGGTGTTTCCCCAAGCTGGCATGCAAGGTGCTCTGCCTACGGATAGACCGCCAAACTTGATCGCTTCAAAGAATTGTTCATCGGTTCGAGTTTCCAGATATTTGGCTTTGTTGTGGTTACGAGGTGGCACGGTTAAAAACCTGGCATTGATGCCATCGCCCTTACCCTGAATACCGTGACATTGCACACAATACCATTGGTAGGTTTCGCGTGTTTTTTCGGTCACAACAACAGGCTCTGGAGTCGCCCCCTCCAAAGGGGCAGGTGAATGCGGCTCCACTTTCAGTGGAGGTCGGGTCTCTGATTTTTCGCTACAGCCTGTTATGCCTGTGGCAATCAGAAAAATACAATAGTTCAAAATAAATGTTAGTGAACTTTTTGGCATAGGTCAGCGCTTGTTTTCATTTTTCAGCGTCATTATGAATTGGGTAAGCTGTAAACGCGCCTCATCTTCCATCTTGTAAACAGGCATACGGCTTTTGTCTGAAAACATATTGGGACTCTTAAGCCAGCTTGCTACCCAACGTGCCTGCAACCGATTTCCCGCATTGACCAGAGAAGGACCGGAAATTCCACCACGAACTTTTCCAGCCAGGTTTAAACTCTGGTGACAGGAAATACAACTGAACGTACGCTCGAATTGGTATTTTATTTTTGCTTTTTGTCCTTTTGTTAAAGGCTCAAGGCGATCAACCTCTTTCGGCAGATCAAGAAGCGTTAATGCCATCAACTCCTGAGTGATTTGTCCCGCATCCTTTTTAGAAAGCGCAGGATGCTTCTGACTGTTTGCTTGTATGCCCTTCAGGAAACCGGGGTCTCCAGTGCCTCCTGCATTTCTAATGATTACAGGATTTTGAAGGTATTGCTCCAGCCAAGATGCCTGAAATTTATTACCTGCATAGAATAAATCAGGCCCGCTTTTTTCATTTCCATCCTTGAGCAAGCGATGGCATTCGGAACATTTTTTTTCTTGAATTAAAGAAGCGTGGGAAAGCATGGGGCTGCAAAGAAGCCCAATTAGAAGATAAAGAAAACTTTTCATAGCGGGGTAGCGTCACCAGGTACCGGCAGGGGTTCGCTGGCCGGAGGCTCGGCTTTTTTCTGAAAAATATCGTAGAAAAACTCAATGATTCCGTCTTCTTTGTTATCGGGCCTCATCGTTTCGCTGCTTCCCTCTGATTCTTTCGGCTGTTCAGGTGTGAATTTTTCAGGAAGCTTTGGAGCCTCTTTTGGTTTTTCAATTTTAACAAACTGGTTTTTTTCGACATTGTAGAAAAGGTCTTTGCGAGGCTGTGGTTGTCCCATATTGTTTTCACGAAGCCGATGCCGAACATCATAAGGAAATTCGTTGCGACTCAATAGTCTGGAAAAATTCAACTCCCTTAAATTTAGAGAACGAAATGCCCGGTAGCGGTCTGAGGTTTCCTGTAAGGCAGTGATCTCTTCGCTGTTGAGAAAACGCGATTTGTCTCCAGGAAAGAGAGTCTGCAATGCCTGACCGTTTGGGTCTATCCCTTGTTTGAGTTGGAAATCTGGATTTACCTGATTATTTTGTTTTAATCCTGAGAAAAATTGTCCGGCATCTTGAATAGATTTTTTCAAGGTATCCCCAAGTCCCAAGGATAAAGAGTTTTGATGGCAACCTTCACAGGAACGTACCGTTTTGCGAATCGTATGCGGTGAATAATCCGTCCAGACCAACCCAGGGGAATCGTCAAGTGTTGAGGGAGGCTCCGCCCGTTTCAAAGGAAGGCCTGATGGCCCGGACAGGTCGGTGATGAAATATTGATAGCGGGGTTTCAGGATGGCATATTTTCCACGCGAATTTTTACCCATCACCATATCGGACCATCCCGCATCAGAGAACACGGTCCACCAGTATTCATCTAATTTGCTGGCTTCAATTTTTTGCGGCAGTGATTTGGCAGTCGGCCAATCCAGCATCCCTGTTTTTTCAATGGAAGAGTTTGACAACAAATATTGCAGGGAAGTATCTGAGAGGTTCCAGTTTTTCCATTTTTCAGGATTAAAATTTCCTTCCCGTATAACGTGCATGCCCCATTCTGTCGCCGCCCAACGTGCATGACAGGTGGAGCATTCCATTTCCTGCATATGTTTTGGAATCTGGTGTGCGATGGAAGGCTTGAGGTTTTTGAGTAAAGGAATATCGTGTTTCTTACCTGTGACCTTTGAGACTAAAACCCAGTTTTTCTTAACCCGTTTGACATGCAACATGGGGGAACCACTTGAATTAACTAAAACCGTATCTCCTGCGCGAACTTTTTTATTAAGGTTGGGATTAAGGTTAGCACCCGCGATCATTTTTTTTGTGTTTGGGTCCGACTCGATCAATAGAAATTCTTCAGGAAGTTTTTTCTGGGTGCCATGACAATCGACACAACGGATCTGTACTCCAGAATGAAGTTGGTCCGGCTCTGTTTCGGGTTTCATTTCATCGCCAATATGACAGTCGATGCAATGCATGCCTTTTTCACGATGGATATCGGGAACCAGAAACTCGTGTTCCTTACCGTATAAAACGGGTTTTTCTGCGTTGATCCGTTCGGGTGTTTCTCTGGGCCGTGAAGGTTTTGCAAACAACCCTTCGAACTCCTGCCCTACGCCGTTATTGTTGTGACAATGCTCGCACTGCAAACTCGGAACAGCAACAGTGAACTTATGCAGCAACGGATAGCCACGCGGATTGTTCAAAGAGTTTTCGGAAAATTTTCTGGCAAAGCGGTTTTGTTTGTCACTTTTATTTTGTAGTTTTTGTATTGCCCGGTCATGCGACAATGAGATGCCATCGTTCGAGTAAATCATATGGCAGGAAGAACAACCCGATGCTCGATAATCTCCCGGGCGATGAGGACTTTCCGAGCCAATATGGCAGCGCAGGCATTTTGCCCTGAGAAACCCATCTACCGGATGCCCCCCCGCAGCACTGGGCAAGGCCTGTTCATCATCATCAGGTTGCAATGAAAATGGAAGTTCATCCTCAGCTTGCGCACCCCAACCATAGCGGGTGATGTTGACCATTCTTTTGGCTGTGGACATAAGCGATCGCTCCACTTTGCGGACATGATCGCCATGACATTTCCCGCAGAATCGGGGAGCATTTTTTTCCGACGATGGATTGCCAACAAGTCCTTTATGAGCATTCGGTAACGAACCGGATCGCCTGTTGCCACCATGGCAACGAACGCAGGAAAAACGGTGGTTGTTGCTGATCCTTTCAATTCCCTGATGGCAGGTATAGCAACCGCCGCGTCTTTCAAGATATTCTATTTTTCCATACACATCTTTAAGTGAAAAATTGGATTCCTTATAAAACTTTTCAATGAACTTGTTGGTGTCTCCATACGTTTGAAATTGCACCCCATCCAATGTTGTGCCAGGTTGCAGGACTTTTTCCGAATTCCCCTGAAATCCTCTGACTCGATAAAAAGGGTCCTCGAAATCGGAAGCATCGATTTGAGTCTTGGGCGACGTGGCCGGCATCTCAACCATTTCTTTGGTATGCAAAGTTTTTTCAGTCCCCTGAACGATTTCTGTTTCCTGAATATCTTTGGATTCCGGTTTTAGAAAGAAATCCCGTATCCCTGAAGAATCTTTTTCAGGTGGGGCGGTAATCACTTCGTCATTCTGCGTCCCCACAAAAAAATCAGAGAAATCGTTTGTATCCTGGCCCGAGGAATAGGTGAGGAAGCTAACGAGGCAAAGCCCAACTATACAGACCAGCGACAGAAAAAATCGAAACAATTTATTCACGGTTGTGTTTGCTCCATGTTCAATATTTTTTCGCGCAGTTTACGGTGTTTCATTGTGCCTTCGAAGGCATAGCTTTTTTTAATATCTTGATAAACAGGGTCGTCATATTGATCGTGGCATGGAATGCAATTTCCCACTTTCAAAATTCTCATTATCTCTTTTTGGTTAAAAGGCCTTGCCTTGAGTTGATGACTTCCCGCAAGAATTTCTCCCCGCATTGAGACTTTTGCCTCGGGATCAAATTTTGATGCATTGACCCGTTCATCGGAATGGTTCAACGGAATCAAGGAATCATTTTTCCCGGTATTATTTGCGCCAATTCTCAAGTCGCCTTCTCCTAATCCTAAAGTTTTGGGAGACAAATGGCAACTTTCGCAGGAACGAACTTTTGTGCCTGTGGAATGAGGGTTCAACGAATAAGCAAGGTTTGATCCTGATGTGCTGTGAGGATTGGTGAAAGGCCATTCCCGATATTCTCCATAGTGTCGTCCTCCAGTCCCCAATACTGGAACCGGATTTCCCTTTTCATCTAGCAGTGAAAAATGCCTTTCAGGTTGCGCAAGCATCGGCGCAACTTTTCCACGAGGCCCTATCATAAGTGCCGGTTGCTGAATTTGCATAGGGGGTGCAATTTTCAAATCTAACTTGTCTTGTCCTAATATCATCGACACATGGCAACCTGGGCATTTAACTACCCATTGGGAATGACAAGCGGTACACTCCAAACGAGATCGGTGTTGTGGGATAAAATGCGCATCTGTATCTCGAACAAGAGGAATATTATAAACACGACCGCTGCGTTTACCGAGGGTAACCATTTTCCCATTTTGAACTTTTACATTTGCCATTCGTCTTTTTCGTTCGGAAACAGCCATTGAGTCCCCGACAGAATTGGGTTCGCCATCGTAATGTTTACTGAGTCGAATGACCGCGTCTTTTGGGTCGGTAACTTGAGATACCAGAGGATAGCTATTGTCATCACCATGACAGGTTTCACAACGAATTTCCACAGCTTGATGTTGTTTAGAATACAGGTTGCCATCTCCCATAATATCGCGTTGCGTGTGGCAGTCAATGCAGTCCATTCCACGAGCGGTATGAACATCGACCCGAACGTTTCCCTGTCCTGCAAATAGAGGAATTTCTTTTGTGGGTTGTTCCTCTTCACTGGCTATGACGACTTTTTCGGGACTCTCTTTAAGGTTTTTGAGGAGCGGCTCGTTTTCATCATCCAGCACTTTTTTTTCTGTAAGTATCTCAACTCTTTCTAGCCCCTCTTCGATAAATACCTCTTTTTGAAGTGGCAGGTCGATATTTAGTTCGTCATTTATTTCTTCATTATTGAATTCGGTTGCATCATCTTCTTTGACAGGAGAAGGATCATTGCCCAAAGGCTGCAAAGAAAACCCTCTATGGCATTGCACGCACACGGTGCGTTTTGGCAGGACTTGAAGCTTATGGAATTTTGCATGACCGGTTTGCGTTTTGGAGATAGTCGGATCATCGCCTTCATAGAGGCCTGTGTTCGAATAAGTAAAATGACAAGCCGCGCAACCTTGAGACCGATATTGTCCCGGTGGTGGTGGGGAATCTATATGGCATTGAAAGCATTGTTGGCGCAAAAGGCGGTCACCGGGATGCTTTGAAATCGCGTGGATGGATTTTTTATCCGCTTTCGGGATATCCAAAGAAGAAAAGTAAGGCAGTTTATCCAGCTTTTCTAAAGCCCCCCACTCATGCGGTGTATTGCCGTCTTTGTCTGCAATATCTTCTGTTGCATAGCGTGCGGTCTTTGTATTTTGCCCGGCCCATTGATAGCGCAAACCTGAAATCACTCCAGCCAGAGTATTCATCATGGATTTGTTCAACCGTTGAATATGGTTACGGTCTTCCTGTGCATGGCCAGAGTGACAATAAAGTTGCCCGCAGGATTGCTCAACCACATTGAGGCTCGATGGATTGCGCTTCCCCGTCCCTGCTTTGGGGTCATATATCAATGTGGCGTGGGCTTGGTCTTTGTCGATGGATTCGGGTTCACCGCCATGACAAACAGTGCAACCAAACTCCGGTGGATGCGATGTGCTGACGGCAGATATGCCATCGTGGCAGGTGACGCAACGCTCTACCGAACGGTTCCTGTAACCAGAGACTTTCACCCAAGGGTAGTCGGGCAAAGTTGCGGTGACCTTCACCTCTTTGATGTGAGGTTTCTGAGTCTTCCAGAAATGCGCCGTTTCGTGATCGTTGGTATCGTCTGCTTTTGTTTGAAAAAACTTTTGCTGCCAGAAAGTCCAATCTTTTTCCTGAGCATAGGCAGAGCAGACCCCCATCAGGGTAATCAGAAAAATTGCCAGTCCCTTTTTAAAAGTGAACACAATATTTTTGGGAAGATTAAGAGCGAAGTTAAGAAATCAACCGAATCGTCTAAACGAATCAGATGGGCAAATCGCATACAACGGAAACGCTGTCCAGATAACTGAGTAATTCATCGAGATGAGTTGGATATCTTCTGGGGCTTTTTCTTTCGGAATATTCACCTTTAGGGTGCTTATAGTTGATACCAAGCGATCGGACCAACCTCATTAAAGAATTTCTTAATGTGCATCTTGATCTGCACATCATTAGCCTTATGCTTTAGCGAATCAATCGGGATGCCTTTCGATTCACGCTTAGAACCTTTACGCTGGATAACCACATAATCCCCTATCTGGATATTGTTTGACCGCTTGGTAAAGCTAATATTGCTATCACCAGCAAGAGGGATAACCTGCTTTTCCATATCGTACAAGTGCCACCTGTTTTTTTCGATACTAAATAAAGCTAAGACGTTTGGATGGTCTGAGCCACGCATAGCCGAAGCACCACATTTAATTTTTGATGGAGGAACGCTCTGCCAGCTCAACCAAGTTTCCACCGTTTACCGCTTTTCGTATCCAGATAGCTTCTAAGAGTTTTGCGTCTTTACCTCTGATAATATTACGCTTGCAAAAATCCTCAAGCCCGCGTCTTTCTATATGGTTGTACCCAGCACTAGTGAAAGATTTAACGCTAGCCCTGAATGTTTCGTTTTGATTCTTAAATCCTATCTCAACGTCTGTCTTACGCTTACTTCCTCCTATTATTTCAGGTGTTAATGGCTTGAGTGTTTTATCCCCCATCACGCTTTCTATAATGTTACCCCATGCTTTTTTGTGGACTAGCAGGGAATTGGCTAGCAAGTGTTCTATATTTATGCCCTGCACGGTATTTGTTTTGTTATTCATGCGACTTTAATACTTGTATATACGGTGTTAATCATGGCTGGGATAACCGCATTTCCCAACTGCTTGTAACCGTTAATACCTGGACTAACGTGGTGCTGTCTGTCAAACCCCATTACCGCTTTGGCTTCATTTTGATGAAGTTTGCGGACTATTCCGCCAATGTAATAAAGCCCCGTCCTCGCACCTACCCCGCCCCCGTTTGCTGACAGGGTTATAGCGTGTCCATTGACACTATAAATTCGTTCGCCCTGCCCCCCTTTATTGAGATAGCCTACTCTAATGGGCTTGTTCGTGACATCGGGTTCTTTGTCTCTGGTCATAATGATATCATTTCGATTGACTACTAAATCCATACATTGGCTATTAGGCATAACAATGTCACGCAAGTATTTTCCCCCGTGTTTTGGTTTCGGGTTTTTAAAATTGAGATTACTGTTATTTCTTACAGCGACAAAGTAAACCCGCTCCCTTTTTTGTGGGATGCCAAATTCACCTGCATTAAGCGTGGCGTGGTCGAGTCTGTATCCGATAGCCTCAAGGTTTTGATAAATTTCCTGCAATACATTCCCGTTGTCTACCGTTAGGATCGTTTTTACGTTTTCAAGAATAAGAACTAAGGGCTTATGGTGTTTTGCAATTCTGATAATCTCAAAGAATAACCGCCCCCGCTCATCATCAAAACCTCGCATCTTCCCTGACCTTGAGAAAGATTGACAGGGAAAGCCAGCACAAAGAATATCGTGCTTAGGTATAAGCCTTGCGTCAATATTGCAGATATCCCCTGCCGGTTCTTCACCAAAGTTTTTGCTGTAGGTTTCCCGTGCGGCTTTATCAATTTCACTGGAAAAAACACAGTCCATCCCTTCACGCTCCAAGGCTCTGCGAAAGCCCCCTATCCCGGCAAACAGGTCTATAAATCGGTGCATAGAATGTCTCCCATAAGCTCAAGGCAATCTAGGTTTGTTGGGAATTTTTGATACATAGTGTGAATGTTCATTGCTTGGCCCCAGTTTTAATAGTTCTATTGTGGTGCATTTATAAGAGCCTTGTAAAACAAAAAAGCACCCTAAAGTTGAACATTCCGATTTTCAATAGCAACCCCAACCACACGGATTGGCATGAATCCGTATCCCCCTCCTGCCTGAACCTTTCATGGAATGACCGAGGGTGGAAATTTCTATTAAACCCGAATCTTTGAGTGCGACACCGCTGGCTTTTATGTCCTTGTGACGATTTTGCAAGTAGCTCAGTTCGCATAAATCAGGATCGATATATGCAATAATTTTTTTCACTGGAATTTTCCATCCAACCAAACCGTACCCGCCAGCGTGACGCTAGACTCAAAAAGAAAGGAAATTATATACTTAATGCCCCAAACTTGAATCAGGGTTTTAGTCTAAACTTCTTTGAAAGTTCGGCTTTGCTTGGAGCCTTAACTGGCTTTTTGGGCGGTTCAGGCGGTGTGTAAGACAAGATATTTTTAACTGTATTGGCAAGCTTTGCCTTAGTCTTAATGTCTGATTTTTTAATTTTACCGCCGATTAAAAATAAAATTTTTCGCTATTAAAGTCTAGTTGATTAGTTCAGTGTGTTTCTTCATTAATTTTAAAACTAAACTATCCTGTTTAGACGATAAGTCTGCAATCTTATTCTTATAACCCTGCATTTTTACTTCACTTTTACGCATGGAATTAATAAAATCCTTTTGCTCTTGAACGGGTGGGATGGGTATCTCAATCTTCTTGAGGGTTTCCGTATTAAGCGTGTATCCTTTTGCGGCACGTCTCTTAAGATGCGTTACGTCAATTCTTGGAAGAACATAATAGAGATATTTTGGAAGTAGAGTGTTTTCCCTTGGGATAATTGCGGCAATGGCCTCATTGGTATAAAGGTTTTTACCAGCTATAGATACCACCCCAATCGTTAATTTAAAGCTGTATAAGATAGACCCCTTAGGTATGAGCTTTACGTTAGAATGGCTCACCCCAGCATCTGAAATCTTCTCCTCTGTGTCATTTATAATAGGGAATCTCATATCTTTTATCTTAACCCAGAGATTTCCCCCATCAACCCAGAATGATTTAGTATCCCTCTTAGGGGTTCCTCCAATTCTAATGTCACATACATCCCCAAGTTTTGGACAATTTGTCTTTTGTCTTTCACTCAAATAATTAGTCAGAGAAAGCTTATAATTATTGTTTCGTATAGTATCCACATTTACGGAAAAAGATTTATCAGATTTTTGTTTATCTAACCATAATTTCCGTAACTGCAAAAGATCATTCTCTCGTATTGGCGGCCTTCCCTTTTTTGCACTTGTTTGTTTATACCCATCATCATAAACATTAAAGAACCATACTTTTTTCGTTTGGTTTCCTTTTTCAAAAATTAGGATACTCGTAGGTTGCCCCGTATAAGGGCGAAAAACAAACGAATTTAAGGCGATAACAGCAATTAAGTTACACTTATCAATCAAATTTTTTCTTATCTTTTTAGAATTCAAATTATCATCAAAAAGAATTCCTTCTGGGACAACAACCCCCGCTCTACCTCCTTGGCGTAAAGCATCAATTACGTGTTGCAGAAAAACAGGGTTTGCATTTTCCGTGTCATACCCATAAGAAAAACCATAATCTGTCTCTTGAGAAAATGGGTAGTTAGTTAGAACAACATCGTATTCGTTCTTTACCTGATTTTTTAGACTATTCATTTGTTTTATATTGGTGTGTCCGTCACCAATAATAATCATGTTCATTTTTGCAATCTTAGCTGTACCGGTTAACTCCCTTCCATAAATCGTTTCATGCCGCAATTTCTCCAAATTTTTCTTAGTGTGCTTACACTTATTTTCAACATGCCTAAAAGCTTGAATAAGAAAACCCCCTGTCCCACAGCAAGGATCGTATACTGTCTCATCAAACTTCGGGTCAATTAGCTCCACGATCAGCTTTACAATATGCCGAGGGGTGAAATATTCGCCCAAATCATTTCCTACTGTTATTGAGTTTTTGAGGAAATATTCAAAAGCGTCTCCTTTAACATCTGAATCGGTATTGAGCAACTGCAGAGATGATAGCTTATCCACTATTTTTTTCAACGTAGAAGGATTTTGAATAAGCAACTTACTTTCAAAAACATCCCCACTATGATTATATTTATCCACTAACCTAGGAAGGATAGAATCATTAATGTAGTCAAGTAGTTCTTTTGGTTGTTTATTGCAAAAACTCTCCCAACAATAGGTCTTTTCCAATAACCGTTTTTCTCCAAGCCTTTCACGCTCCCCCTCAAGTTCACTAATAAGCTTAAGAAAAAGTAAAGTTGAAAACTCTGAAAAACGTTCAACACCCTCTCGCAAACCTTCTTTTCTAAGAAATTTATTAGCTTCCCCAAATATCTTTATCAGCTCCCGCTTGGTATGGAATATTTTTTCAGGGGTGTAAACACTTGAGCTTGTCCCAACAAACTTCAATAACTCTTTCTCAGAAAGAAAGTCTGTGATAAACTCATCGTCCAACCTTAAGGGACACCTATCTTTTCTGTAAAAAGTTTCAATAATCGTTCCGTCCGTGGCAAATACAATACCGACATCCAAGTCCTTGGCATAACTCGCACCTTGTTTCAAAGCTTTTTGCAAATCTTGACCAAGCTTCTTGGCCTCTATGATAGCTATAGGATTATCCGTGCCTGACTCATAAAGAACATAATCAGGATGCCCTTTTAACTTTTTATTCTGGGCATTCGTTTTAGCCCTCTCAGTAAAAACATTGCAATCAGGTTTTCGTTCATCAGTACACCAGTCTAGATTATTAAGTACTATATCAATGCACTTCCGGGTGGCACTTTCCTTTGGAGAAGTCATAATATTTTTTACCTTGCTATCAATTCAGCATAAGTTAATCGTTTTCCGAAACTGGCAAGACACAAGCTTTTTACCCTGTCAACAGTATCTGCTTTGCAATTCCCATCATTCAAGCCTGAATGAAACTCATTAACGTATCGTGCTGTATGCTTACGGCTCCAGTTGTGATAAATGCCGTTGTATCCACGCTTGATAACTGCCCAAACACTTTCAATCCCGTTTGCGTGAGCCATTCCATTAACATATTGTTTCGCAGAATGCTTTACCCTACTGTGCTTGTAATTCATAGATTCAAGGTCGGCATAACCAGAGTATTCATCAGTATAGACAGTCGCACCTTCTTTGACATTTTCCTTAATAATGCTACGCAAAGACTGTATATCAGTATTTGAGGTTAGCAAAGCCTTTACCCTTCCGCTACGTTCTCTCAAACCGACAACGGACTGTTTGCCAACGACACCCCTTCCTGATTTTAGCTTCTTATTCCCATGTTTGTTTTTTTCTTTTCCGCCGATATAGGTCTCTCAACTTCCACTATCCCTTTTAGCTTTGACTCATCGGCGTTACAAGCTTCCCCGATTCGATGTAGCATAAACCATGATGATTTTTGAGTGATACCCAATTCTTTAGGCAACTGCAAAGAAGAGATTCCTTTATTTTGTAGCAAATATATTGCATACAGCCAAGTTTTTAATGGGAGTCTTGAGTTTTCAAAAATTGTCCCATGCCTTATCGTGAAATCTTTACGGCAACTATTACACCTATGCCCGTTTCGATTTTTGCGTGGCTTCGTTTTCTCTCCAGCACAATAAGGGCATATTACACCATCCGCCCATACCTGAGATTCCATAAATTCAACAGCGGCTTTTTCGTCTGGGAACATTAAAAAAATCAAAAATAGAGATTGTTTTTACAATTTTCTTTCTCAGAGAGCCTTTCTTTTCAAGAATTTCAATAAGGCTATTTTACACTATATGCCCCATAAGCCAGGAACTATTTTTAGTGTTTGGGGCATTAAGTATATAATTCCAAAAAGAAAAGGCTTATTGAACACAAAAGATATTGTCTGTCAGTTCTTCCTCAAGACATTGCCTCCCCTGCAAGGAGATATCAATAAATAGGATTGTGGAAATAGTACAAGGCATCGTCCCCTGGATTGATGCTGTAATCGGGCAAACTGGAACAATGCTCAAGAGTTATTTTCCAATTGGAACCTTCTTTGATAAAAGAGTAACTGCAAACACTGTGCTGGCGCTCATCGGTATCATTCGATTTGGAAGTGATGCTATTGATTTCGTCAGCCAGCACATACCCGACCTTACTTCCCACATGCCCTGAGAGAACCTGGCGCTGAACACGACAATTGATACCTCGAAAATCTGACATCATCTGGCGGTAGTCTTTTACACGGTTTGCCAACAGCGCACGTTTATCGTCTTCCATAATGACCAGACCTTGACCATACAAATCCTGAAGTTTTTCAGGTTGGGTACAAGCGAGGCTATCTGCTTTTTTCAAGATATCGGCAAACACATCTGTGTCGGCGGCAAAAGTATTATTGCTTATTACCAGGGACGAAATGAAAACCAGCCCGGTGAGAATGAAACGATTCATTGTAAAATTTCTCCAGATAAAAAATTTAAAAATGTCTGCCTGATTTGTTGTTAAACCCAACGAGATCGATCAGGGGAAATGATGCAAAATAATTTCTACTGTTTCGCCATCTTGAGCCCAACCGAAATTACCCGTTCCCGCAAACGTGGAAATGACACCTTTTGTGTCCACTTTCCGGATACGGTTGTTGCCCATGTCGGTAATAAATAAATTGCCCTTCGAATCGAATGCTATAGCGACAGGGCTTTTAAGCATGGCTTTGGTCGCGGGGCCACCATCGCCAGAATAACCTTGGGAACCTGTTCCAGCTACCGTAACTATTCTTCCATCTTTAGTAATTTTTCGAACAGAGTTTGAATTCATTCCTGCTATATAGACTTCTCCCTGTGGACTGACTGCCAAGTAATCTATATTGCGAATTCCCGCCTTCACTGCGGGTCCCCCATCGCCAGTGGTTTCATGGTTGCCGTTACCCGCGATGGTAGAAATGATACCCTTTGTGTCAATTTTTCGTACCATATTATTGGCACTGTCCCCGATATACAAATTTCCTTCTTTGTCTGTGGCTAATGCGCTAGGATCTCGAAACGCCGCTTCAGTTGCGGGTCCCCCATCTCCGTAATGAGACGACTCACCGGTTCCTGCGATCGTGGAGATGTTTCCTTTTGAATCCACTTTGCGAATCTGGTGATTGAGTCGGTCGGAGATAAACATATTGCCTTTGTGGTCGAAGGCGAAATCTGAAAAGGTAGTGATGATAGCCAGCTCCCCGGTTTGTACCTTGCCTTTATACTTACTGTTTGCTATCGATTTTAGATATTTCGGGGTAACCGTTTCAAGGAATTTTCTCATGATTCCTTTTTCATCAATCTTTCGAATCAGGCTTACGAATCCGCTTGGGCTGACAATGAACACTTCTTCTTTGTTGTTCAGTTTCAGAGAGGTGGCTCCATAAATAGAGGCTTTCATAGCGGGCATATCATCACCGATATTTCCGCGGATGCCGTTGCCGGCAATGGTGTGGATGATGCCCCCCTGAGAAATTTTTCGAATTCGGTAATTCCCTTTATCAGAAATCAATACGTTGTCATTTTTATCTACCGCGATACCATGCGGAAAACTCAATGTAGCTCCTGTTGCAGGGCCACCATCTCCGGCAAACATTTTTTTACCATTTCCTGCGATGGTTTTTACACTACCCCGTTTCAAGTCAATGCTGCGAATGCGGTAATGCGACCGGTCGATCACCAGTAACGTACCATCTGGATTTAAAGCAACTCCGAAAGGCAGATAGAGATTCGTGTCGCGAGCTACTTCCGAATCTCCGTTGTAATCCTGTTGTCCGGTTCCGGCAATGGTAGAGATCATCCCTTGTGAGTCCACCGCACGAATACGGTTGTTATTTCGGTCGGCAATGTAAAGGGTGCCTTGATCATCGACCACGACACCTGTTGGTCCTGCAATACTGGCTCTATAGGCCGGGCCGTTATCGCCCATGAAAAAGAACCCGCCATCCCCTGCAACGGTGGTTATGATTCCCTGTGTATTGACCTTGCGGACCCGGTTATTTCGGCGGTCGGCGATATAAAGGTTGCCCTTTCTGTCCAGCACTATCCCAAAAGGCCTGTCTATGGAAGCTTTCAGGGCGAGGCCGTTATCTCCACTAAAACCGTCATTTCCGCTTCCCGCATAAGTGCGGATTTTGCCCTTGGAATCAATCACACGAATTCGGTTATTGGATCGATCTGAAATGAATATATTGCCCTCGCCATCAAGAGCTACTCCAGAAGGGAGATTTAATTGCGCCTGCGTGGCTAGACCGCCATCGCCACTGAAACCAGCAGTTCCGGTTCCGGCAATGGTGGTGATAGTTCCGCGCGTATCAACCTTGCGGACGCGATTATTGTTTCGGTCAGCGATATATAAATTTCCGCTTTTGTCGAATGCCAATCCGGCAGGCACATTCAATCTCGCCTCAGTAGCTTTGCCACCATCGCCGCTGAAACCGGAAGAACCAGTGCCAACATAAGTGGTCATATTCCCCTTGAGGTCAATGCGACTGATTATATTGTTATCGCGCATGGCTATATAAACGTTGCCTTTTTTATCTACGGCAATACCATCTACGAGTGAAATCTCTGTTTTAGTGGCCGAAAGTGATTTAGCCAAAGCCTCGGCTCCAGGAAAAACACATCCCAGAAAAAGAACCAAGCCCGTCAATAAGTATAAATATTTTTTGAACATATTAAAAAACCTCGTTGTGAGCTAAAAATATCGAATTTTTTTCTTTAATTTTACCTAAATTAATTAAATAAAATTTGCAGGATCGATCAAATTTACCCGGAAAGAAAAAGCTTTATATGTCGTTTAAGCAAAAGATTATACGTTGCCGAAATTTGATGTCAAATGAATTTCAAGTCGCCCTTGAAGAGGATGGGACAGCATTCATATAACTAAAAAATCTCCGTCAAGTCTTTTTTATTTTTTGTTAAAATTTCTCCCTGAATGCAGTGGGCGGATTTTTTTAAAATTATCTTAAAATGATGTAAACTATTTGTATTCAATTGCAAACAAGAACAAGTCTGCTGAACAATCGGGAGAAAAGCCTACCCTTTTTTGCACTTGTCCAATTCTGTTGGGAAGGAATCATCACTATGCGTATTGCGATTTTTCTGATCTTTATTTCGATTCAAGCTGTCGGGAGTTCCCCAAAAACGGTCTGGAGTGAGGACTTGCATATCTCGTTTGAGAATGAAGTGGCGGGAATCACTTCTGCGATGACTTTACTTCCGCACACCACAGGAAATCTGGATCAGCCAGATACCGATTCATGGAATTCAAATTCCGCTCATGTCAGCGATATAGCTCTTGCAGAATCTCGACGAAAGTTGCCCGCAGTCCCCTATGCGAATGCGGGGTTTATATCGAACAATATGGTTCCGGCAGGCAAGGTGTTAAAAGTTTTTGACAGCAAGCTGGCTACAACCGGACCAGAAAGACTTTTCATCGATATTGGAAGGCAACAAAAACTGAAATTAGGAGACAAGTTCACCGTTTACTCCCAAGAACGAATTATTTATCATCCGGTTTATGGCTTAAATAAAAAAGAATTATGGAGGTACGAACGACCACGCTCCGGTTTTGCCCATAATGAGATTTGGTCCTCTACTGGAAAACCTTTGGGTTACCTGATTATGATACACGGTGCACTGGAAGTCACCGAGGTTGGAGACACCGTATCTTACGCAAACGTGTTAAAGGACTATGAAGATATTAAGCCTGGTGAACTTCTGACTCCTTATCAAGAGGTTGTCGAGCCTTTCTCTGCTAACAGCGGTGATAGTTTTCCTGAAGGCTATATTGTTGCCACCAAGCTGGATAAAATGGGTGTTGGGATTGCAGACATCGTATATATCGATAAAGGGTGGGAGGATGGTGTTAATGCAGGCGATGTTTTTGAGGTCTACCATATCCCGGAAATCGAGAAAAAAATCTGGTACCAAACAGGATCGAAAGGATTAGAGAAAACTTCCTTGCTTCCAGATGTGCTGGGGGAATTAAAGATAGTGAAAACTGAGAAAAAAACAGCGACTGCTGTCATTGTCCAAAACAATTACGACATGCATGTGGGCAACAAGATAAGAACTAAACACTAGCCGGGGTTGATTTTGAGAAACCTTTTTTTGCCCACTTTAATCATGTATTCCTGATCTCCTGAAAACTCCTGGTTCACATCCGCGACTTTTTCTCCGTTCACCGTTACCGACCCCTGCTGAATCAATCTGCGGGCTGCCGAAGTGCTATCGGTCAGTTTATTTTCCTTGAGTACAGTGCAGATGGCACGCGTTTTCTGTCCCCATCCCGTGATAACGGGAATATCTTCGGGAAGATTCTTTTTCTTGAACACATTTTCAAACTCACCTGCAGCGGCCTCAGCGACTTCAGACGAATGATAAAGGGAGACAATTTCTCTGGCCAATTTCATTTTAGCGTTTTTCGGATTCAAAGCTCCAGATTTCGCCTGTTCCTGCATGGAGTCCAGTTCATCCGTTGAGACCTGGCTCAAAAGTTCGTAATACCGCCACATCAACTCATCGGAGATAGACATGATTTTGCCAAACATTTCATTTGGAGGATCAAATACTCCAATACTGTTATTCAGGCTCTTGCTCATCTTTTGCACGCCATCGGTGCCCTCTAAAAGCGGCATGGTAAGAACAATCTGTGGCTTCTGTTCATAAGCCCGTTGCAGATCGCGGCCTACCAGTAAATTGAATTTTTGGTCGGTGCCGCCCAACTCAACATCGGACTGCAGGGCAACGGAATCGTATCCCTGTATCAGCGGATACATCAGTTCATGAATAGAGACGGGAAGGTTTTTTGCCATCCGCTTTTGAAAATCATCTCTCTCCAACATACGCGCCACCGTGTAATGTGCGGCCAGCTCGATCATATTTACGGATGTGAATTTCCCCATCCACTCGCTGTTGTAGGCGACCGTCGTTTTTTCGCTATCTAAAATTTTGAATACTTGCTCTAGATAAGTTTTGGCGTTTTCCTGGACTTCTTCAGGCGTGAGGTTTTTTCTTGTTTCAGAGCGTCCTGTTGGGTCGCCGATCATCCCTGTGAAATCTCCTATGAGGAAAATGACTTCGTGCCCCAGGTCTTGAAACTGTTTCATTTTATGCAAGAGCACGGTATGCCCCAGATGCAGGTCGGGTGCCGTAGGGTCAAACCCGGCTTTGATGCGCAAGGGTTTGCCCTTTGCCAACAACTTGGCTAGATCTTTTTCATCAATGATTTCAGATGTTCCCCTGCGCAGGGTCTTCAACTGTTCTTCTACAGGTAGCATAATCGACACGGGATGAATTGGAAGGTTAAAATTTAAATGCTAATATAAGAAATGGAAGCTAACATACCCTGGAATTATCTGCAACCGTCGCTTCAATTCACTGGAAAATAAAACTGTTGGAAAACGATTCTGAAAATTCGATCCTCCCCGATTCCACACAAACTTCAGGTCGCACGCGAAAGTTCAAACAAGCGGGATATGGGTTTCTCATGATGAACCTGATTTATCTGGTCGTGGTGGTGAAATTTATCCCGGCACTCAATTTTGACATGTCTGCTTTATTTTCATTTCTGGCGTATGTTTTATTTCTAGCTTTTCTTACATATTATCTTTTACAGGAGAAAAAACTCCTGGCCCAAATTCTAGCTCTTATTTATGCGGCAAGGTCGGGCAATGCAATTTATTTTCTATGGGGTGACAATATTTTTCCTGCTGTTCCCTTTTTTCTACCCTGCCTTTTGATCACATTTTATCTGCTCGGACGTGCCGGTTGGGATTGGCCATAATGAACTCTTCTCTATTTATTAAATCACAAAACCGATTGTCTCTGCTCACTGAGGCTGGAAAAAAATATTCAGGACTGGAACATTCCAAGTCGCCTGAGTTATGCCAGCGGGTCACGGCTTTTTTTGATTATTTAAATGAACATATAGGGTTTCCCGAAACAGATAAGGGGTGCGAAAATCAGTCTGTCTTTAACCTGTTATTGCAAACCATTTATCCTGAAATCATGATCGACCTTGCCGACCTTATCTATGTGCAACATGAACGACCGGCTGTTTATTTGAATCTTGACCATATTCATATGAACCTTAAAAAAAACAGGGTGGCTGTATCGGATTCCACAGAGCAGATCAATGAAAAGTTTTCAATCCTATTTCGGGAATTGGCGAAAATGATTCGGGATAATCCTCTACTGTTCAGCGACACCCGAATGGTCCGGTTGTTGAGTGAGAGTTACAGCATCTATCTTTTTCAGACGGAAAATTTTCCGTGGGATAATCCAATGGAGATGATTCCCTCTGGCTTGAAAAGCTCAATCATGGATGTTGCCACAGGACTCGCTGGTTTTCGTCTGATCCATGACTGGCCTGAAGATTACCCGAAACTGATCCTTACCGATAACCTGCCATTCATCATTATGGGATTAACCCATTTCGCAAAACTTTCTGGAAAAACCAATGTCGAAATTTTAAATATTGATTTCCCTGACGGGCCTCTCGGAAAGAGTTGTGGCTGCATTCTCGCCAACAAGTTTTTGCATCACTTGCAAAGAGGTGACCGAAAAAAATTCCTGCAATGGGCCATCGAAGCTTTGGAATCTGACGGATTATTATTGATTCTCGATACCGATCTGGAATGCCAGATATTAAGACGTGCGCAAAAACCAGAATACGGCGACAAGCTCATACATGGATATAAAGAAACTCTTGTCGAGATCGAAGAAAATTTTTGCGAGACCTTGATAAAGGATGTGAGGCATATAGGGTTTGATGTTTCGCATTTCGACTTCCATGAATACGAAGATAAAACAGATGCCTACAGTCAGCACCCTGGCGATGACCTGTCAATAAAATTCATCGGCCTTGAGATCATGGCAAATAAGCGACAAGCCACCGCAGGCTAATAGGTCAAGACTCTTAAAGCAATACCGCATAATTGGACATATTAACAGGATGGGGTATGTACACCCCAGCCTTACCACACGCCACCCCGAACTGTAAAACGGTTGCTTTACCTCTAGCATTTAATGGAAGTTTCTATACGGTTAAGTATTGGTAAATAAGGGGTAATAGATCAAAAAAACCACTGCAGCAAAAACTATTTCTAGAAGCTTGAGAATGGTAGTCTCGCAGAATGGGAATAGACCTATAGCTTCCCTCGCTAGAGGGTGAGATATTTTTTGAGAGAGTTCCATTCTTCTTGCGTGGCTTGGTCGGCTTTGTTTTCCATCGTGCGATAAATCGCTATTACTTTTTTGCCCAAAGGAGTGAGCTCTGCACCACCACCGCCTTTCCCCCCTGTCGCACTTTTTACTAACGGTTTTTTAAAACAGCGGTTCATAGTATCGACCATATCCCAGGCGCGCCGGTAGCTGAGGTGGCTTTGCCTTGCGGCTTGCGATATGGACCCCTCTTGATCGATAGATTCCAGCAAGTCTACTTTCCCAGGTCCCAGGGCAATCAGATCGCCCGACATGATCCGGTAACGGGAACGACAATGAAGGGTTTTTGTTTTCGACAATTTTTGATCCTGTTATTTTTTTAGCCTGACGAGTCCCAATACATTTGGAACGGGTCTGGAAAAAGTATTTTCGTCATGCTCTCTGGAACCTGTGGAATAACTCCCAATGAACTCATGCTCTTCTTTTCCTGTGTTGATATATAATTGCGCATCGACACCTCCCTCAACATACATTGCACGCTTTAAATCTATTGGAAGTTGTAAAAGCATATTGATTAATTCGTGAGTCGGGTAAGGAGATCGAACATGAATGAATAAAACTCTTCCGCGATGGTCCGTGCCAACTGCGGCTGTGCTCCACATTTTATTTTGGGGTGCCCAAACGTTTTTCCCTTTGCAGGAAATCATGCGGATGCTTTGAATCAGAGTTGCATATTGTTTTCGAAGGATACTGAAGTCTTCGCATTCCCGATCAATTATTCTTACTGTGGGCATATTTTTTTCAGTTGGATCAAAGGCCAGAACAGTTTTGTCCTTAGACACCCAAGTGCTGTTCACATGTTTCCCGGTTTTCATATAGGAAACACTCGACACTTGGTTTTTCTGGTACATGCTGGCATTGATAGCGGCTACAAGAGCGTTTTGATTCGCCCATTTTTTTACCGAATATCTTTTGGAGGGGGTTGAGGCAGAAGAATTTAACAGCTTCAGAGCGAAAAATCGGGTATCGGCACGCAAAACTCTTATCAATGAGTCACCGAATGCTGATTTTTTCGGAGCCTTAAATATTCCAAAATCCAGACCTGGCTCCAGATTCTTCCAGGCCGTTGAATTTATCGAGTCCGCAAAACTCATTGCCGATTGATATATCCCAAATGCAGAAAGCAGAAGTAAGCCGATTACGCATTTCAGGGTTTCAGGAGAAAAACATCTCAAGATTTCAAAGGTTTTTTGCTCTTTTCCCATATCCCTTTTTATCGAAAATCCCATAGCAAAATTTTCAAGAAGTATAGCCATTCCTCCTCTCCATTTAAATCTTACGGGAGGAGCTTTTTAAATGATAGCATTGATTTTATTTCTGTTTTCGTACATAATAACAAAAAAATTTATCTTTTTGAGATACCTCTTTGTTGTTGACGAATTCAGGCAGACAAGAGGGTGATATTTTTTTAAAAAATTGTAATTATTCAGGGTGAACTTTGCCCTTCGTAAAATATTTTTTCAGTGCTTTAAAAATTTTAAGAGTGTTTTCAGTTTATTAATTTGTTCAACTTTTTTTGTGAGGAGTTTATGAAAATCATTTCTAAAGTACTTATGTTGATGTTAGTGGTAGCGTTTGCAGGCTGTGCGGGTCAATTTGGTGGTGGATCAACGGCGAGTGTCGCAAGCTCAAGCAAGGCTCTCTCGATTACTACACCTGCGACTCTTTCTAATGTAAGCAGTCCGTTGCAAGTTTGCATGGCAACCAATGGATACACTGTTGAACCTGCGAAAAATGGTGTGAATGCAGGTAAAGGGCATCATCATTTATTGATTGATGTGCCTGTCCCATCAGATTTGAGCAAGCCTGTTGGCAAAGATGGAAATCATGTTCATATGGGTGATGGTTCAAAATGTAAAACATTGAACCTGGCCAAAGGACAGCACACGATCACTGCTCTTTTTGCACAGGGCAATCACGTTCCGTACAACCCTGCGGTATCCGATGGCGTAACCGTATTTGTTACACATGCAAAATAATTCCGTCAGGAATAATTTTATTGGTAAAAATTAACTCCATCCCCGGTTTCGGGGGTGGAATTTTTTTTGACCTCCATTCAGGCATTTTATGGCAAATTCACCCACAGCTTCCTGTCCGGTTTTTTCTGACGATCATCGGGTCAACCTCTACTACCTGAACGAACTGTACCGAAATATCGGAACAGAAGTCACCTGTCGCCTGAAAGAAATTTACGGGATTGATATTTCTCTGACTTCCGGCATATGGGGCGGCACCTATTTGATCGCCAAACCCAATGGCCTGGCGCGTCGGCGGGTATGGAGGCTCTATTCCATAGTGAACCTGCCGCAGAACAGTCCTCTCGACAAACATGAGAACATGGAAAAGTTGGTCGCTATTTATGCCGATGTTTACAAGGAAGCATTTGCCCCCTATCAGCTTGAACTCAAATTAAAAATGTGGGGTGGCACATTACCGCACAGCAACAAGGATAAACTTAGCTTGACCATGCATATGGAAGATGCAACGGATAGAGTTCGATGGCTGAGAACTTTCTTTGTCTGGAACAAAGTTCCGTGGGAAGAATCTATCATCAGCGACACAGTAAGAATTTTAAAAGAGTACAAACCTTATTTTGATTTAAAAAAAGGGCCTGTCAAAAAAGACTCCAAGGATATTAAATATCTTTTGCAAGATATTATCATCATTTACCGAACCCTTGAGAATGCCTGTAGTGAGGATTTTCGAGAACACGCGACCCCTATTATCGATACCATGATGCAGGCTTTCATGGAAGGACTCCAAGAGCCGGAAAAGATAGAAGAATTATATAAAATGGTTTTTAATAATGCTCTGATTTACGGACTCGAAGAAAGTCTGGAAGGTCCGTTTCAAAAAGCGGGTCTGGACATCCACAAGATAGGAAGCTGGCCTGTAGAAAAAATTAACTGGACCCCTGACGAGTTGAAAGAAAAACTCATCCCGCCTATACAAGATATTTTTAATGGATTCAAAAAAGAACTGGAAACAGCCGAAGATTCAAAAATTTAATTTCACCTCTATAGCGCTGAAACAAAATCTGCGAGGCTGGGGAAAACCATTTCCGCATTTTTGAAGTCGATATTCCGGTTCAGTTCGTTTTGTAAAATGATGCAAGGTATACCCGCTTCGTTCGCCGCATTCAATCCTTTCAAAGCATCTTCCAGAACAACACACTCTGCTGGTAAACAGCCTAGTTTCTCAGCCGCGTTCAAAAAAATATCTGGAAACGGTTTCTCCCGTTTGGCGGATTCTTTACCGAGAATAACAGGGACCAGATCGAACGCACCGGCATTCCTCAAAATATGCTGGATATCCGTAGCCCAAGACCCTGAAGCAATGGCTACCTTATGATTCGAAGCTAATTTCTCAACCAAGTGGACGGCATCTGGAAAAAGTTTGATTTCTCCGCTTTCACAAAATCGGGTATACACTTCGAATTTTTGCTTGCGCATTTCTACTGGGTCGATATTCAGTTTGAGATTGTGGCGTTCAATCTCTCCGGCTATGCCTTTTCCTTTGGAAGTCCATTCCACCCAGTACTCTTTTTTGTCGAGGGTATGTCCGTACCTTTCAAAAACTTCATTGTAAGCTTTGTAATGAAACGGTTCCGAGTCGGCGAGCAGTCCATCAAAGTCCAGGATCGCGGCTTTGGAATTTTCGAGAAGGGTATGAAGTTTTGTTTTGCGGTCTGCGAAAGAAGTTTTCATCCAGGGTGGCCGTTAAAATTATTCTAGTATTTTTCCAAAGCGATCAAAGCGAACCCAGCTTTCCAGTTGATTCCAAGACCAGTAAATCATCAAAGCTTTTCCGCGCACTTTCTTGATATCCAGAAATCCCCAGTAGCGACTATCTTGGCTATTCTCCCGGTTGTCCCCCATCATAAACACATGACCATCGGGAACCAGTATTGGGCCAAAATCATCGCGTGGTACCAGCGGGCTGTCAGAAGGCGATTTCGTATGTCGCGCGTGCAGATCTTCGTATGGATTGCCGTTGATAAAAATTTTCTGGCGACGAACTTCAAGTAAATCTCCCGGAACACCAATCACTCTTTTAATGAAATCACGTGTCTCGTCTTTAGGGAACTTGAATACAATAATATCTCCACGCTCGGGTTGGCTGGGAAACAAAATAATGTCATCAAATAATTTAATATTAAGAAAAGGAATTTCGTTGGGGATATGTGTCCCGTATGCAAATTTTGAAACAAGAATATGATCGCCGATCAACAGAGTCGTCTCCATCGAACCGGAAGGGATTTTAAAAGCCTGAACGGCAAACGTGCGGATGAACAGAGCAAGAAGAAGTGCAATTAAAATTGCCTCGGCATATTCACGGGCAACGCTTTTTTTTGGAGCCGTGCCGCTCTCAATATTTTCAGTTGTCTTATTTGTCATCTGTCCTCAATACAGCTAGAAACGCTTCCTGGGGAATTTCCACACTTCCAATCTGCTTCATTTTTTTCTTTCCTTCTTTTTGTTTTTCAAGTAATTTGCGTTTTCGGGTAATATCTCCACCATAACATTTTGCCAGAACATTTTTTCTAAGTGCCTTGACGGTTTCGCGGGCAATGACCTTGCTACCAATGGCGGCTTGAATTGCCACCTCAAACATTTGCCGGGGAATCTGTTGCTTGAGCTTTTTAGCCAAGTCACGACCCAGGAAAAACGCTTTATCTTTATGCGCTATTAAAGACAAGGCATCTACCAGTTCCCCATTCAAGAGAACATCCAACTTTACCAGACTGGATGTCCTGAAATCTATAAATTCGTAATCAAATGAAGCGTAACCTTTGGTGGAAGATTTTAGCCTGTCATAAAAGTCCAGCACGATTTCGTTGAAGGGCAATTCATATTCCAGCATGACAGTTTCCGGATTCAGGTATTCCATTTTTTTCTGGATGCCGCGCCGGTCTCTAACCAGACCCATAACAACGCCAATATATTCATCGGGTAAAATTATAGTTCCCATAACATAAGGCTCTTCCAGATGGTCGATATTTTTTTGTTCTTTAAGTTTAGTGGGATTGTCGATCATTATCGTCTTCCCATCGATGGTGATAACCTTATAAATAACCGTGGGTGCGGTAGTGAGGAGATCCACTTTATATTCCCGTTCAATACGTTCGCGTATGATTTCCATATGCAACAGTCCGAGGAACCCACAGCGAAAGCCGAATCCCAACGCAGTCGATGTTTCTGCTTCATAGGAAAATGAAGCATCGTTCAGAGTTAATTTCTTCAGTGAGTCTCGCAGGTCTTCATAATCATCTCCGCTGATCGGGTAGAGTCCACTGAACACCATGGGCTTGACCTCTTTGTATCCAGGTAAAGGGCTTTCGCAAGGAGATTTGGCATGCGTGATGGTATCGCCTACTTTAGTTTGATCCAGCTCTTTAATTCCTGCTATCAGGTATCCTACTTCTCCGGCTTGTAATGTCGATTTAAGTTCCTGTTTCGGATTATATGTTCCCAGCTCTTCCACCATAAACCGATTACCGGTTGCCATCATGGTGATTTCATCATTCACCTTGATTGTTCCCTGCTGGACTTTAACGAGGACAATGACCCCACGAAAAGCATCGTACCAAGCATCGAATAACAATGCTTGCAGTATGCCAGACTCGTCGCCCTCAGGTGATGGAATGAGTTTTATCACCGATTCCATCAACTCATCAATTCCTATTCCTTCTTTTGCACTCACCAGCACAGCATTGTCGGACTCGATCTGTAAAACGTCTTCCAGTTGCTCTTTTATAAATTCAGGATCGGCACTAGGGAGGTCAATCTTATTGATGACAGGAATCACCGCCAGATCGTGCTGCATGGCAAGGTTCAAATTGGCGATGGTTTGTGCCTGAATGCCCTGCGTTGCGTCGACGACGAGCAGCACGCCTTCACATGCGGCGAGACTGCGCGACACTTCGTAAGTGAAATCGACATGCCCCGGCGTGTCGATCATATTGAAGACAAAATCGCCGTCATCTTTAGACACATATTTCAAACAAACCGTTTGTGCTTTGATAGTTATCCCGCGTTCACGTTCCAAATCCATATTGTCCAATACCTGATCTTTCATTTCCCGTTGGGAAAGTGCAGAAGTGGCAAGTAGGAGCTTGTCTGCAAGAGTAGACTTGCCATGGTCGATATGGGCAATGATAGAAAAATTTCTTAATTTCTTTTGATCCATAGTTTTTTAAAAACTTATTACATTACCGGTTATAGCTTCCGGCAAAAATTGGAAGTAAATTTTTTCATGGGGATATTAAAGTGACAAATGCAACTAGTGCGAAGTACGCACCATTTTACGGGAGGGAGAAAATGCCTCGCTGTATTCTTCAATGCTGGTAAGTGGAGTTGCCTTTAGATATTCCTGCCATTCCTCAAACCGGGTCTTCATCGCTTCGTAATCTTTTGCATTATCAATATCCAGAGCCGCCCCCGGAAAAGGCACTTCAAGGGCCGAAAACCGGGTCTTCATAATCGTTGAAATCGTTTCTTCTAATTCTTTTTTTGGATTCAACTTCCTAAAATAATCTACCACGAACTCAAGGCCTAGTCCGCCAAAAAACAAACACAACTGCAAACCGATGTAGTTTTTGTAATGTTTCGCCTTATCTTTGCCGAATACCGACAAGCCAAACAGCACCAGATTTTTAAAGTTTCTCTGGTAACGGTACTGATACATTTTCTGGATGTATTCCCGGTTCTCAATGCGTAGAGGTTTGACCAAGTGCAGGTTGTTGATGCGGAAACTATCTTCCCGAATATGTAAATAAGCCATCTTGATTCCGGGCTTACTCGCCTGAGGATAAAAGTGCCGCAGCTTTTCACGCGACACCAGCCCGAGTACATGATCGTAACGATCCATATCGGCGTGAGAAATAAAATGTTCAACTTCCTGAGGCGTGATCAAGGGTGCATCGCAAGGCACAATCAATACCGCTTTGTCACGGTGCGGAGTTGTGTCTGCGTCCTCTGACTCAACTTGCTGGGACTGCAAAAATGTTTGCCAGACATTTTCATACAAATTCGCCTTTTGCTCGACAACATGAATGCGTTTCGGATGTTGACGATCAACCCTGCCCGAATGTAGCACCTGATCCAGCTTATCTTTCAATCCAACGATATAGATATCTCGAATCGATTGCACCTGCTGCAACGCTTCGACAACATAAAGAATGACGCATTCCCCCTGCAGGGTTAAAAACGCCTTATTTTGATGGTAAACCTTATAGCTGGACTTCCCCTCACCCGCTACCAGAATCACATCATATTTTTTATGACCGTTTGATGAACTCATAATGTTAGTTTACCACTTTTTTGTTCATTATAATTTCTTGCACGCATCTTAAAAATTGGTTATACAAATGAGTCGCATTCTACAACAAAAATAGCAGATATTTTTACCATGACAAATGATTCTGATCTAAAAACAACTCCCCTTCACTCCATGCATAAGGAACTTGGTGGCAAGTTGGTTCCTTTTGCGGGCTGGCATATGCCCATTCAGTTCAAGGGAGTTATGGAAGAACATAAATGTGTTCGCAACGGTGTGGGTATTTTTGATGTAAGTCATATGGGAGAAATTGAAATCACCGGCCCCGATGCAAAGAAACTGATTCAATATCTGGTAACCAATGATATTGAACCCATGCAAAACAATCAAGCTCTCTATACCTTGATGTGTCTGGAGACGGGTGGTGTTGTAGATGATCTGCTGGTTCACCGTTTTTCTGATGACCACTATTTCTTGTGCGTAAACGCTTCCAACTCAGATAAAGATTTTCAATGGATTCTTAAAAATGCTGGCGATTGTGATGCTGTGGTAAAAAATACCAGTCAGGAGACTGCGCAACTGGCGGTACAAGGGAAACACTCTGAGGCTCTCTTACAAAAATTATGCGACACTTCATTAAGCGAAATTGAATACTACCACTTTAGAAAAGGAAAAATCCATAATTTTGAGTGCATTCTCGCTCGCACGGGTTATACAGGAGAAGACGGATTTGAAATATATCTCGATTCAAAACATGCAGAGTCGGTTTACAAAGCCTTAATTGAAGAAGGAAAATCTTTCAATCTACAACCCATCGGCCTGGGTGCAAGGGATACCCTTAGAATGGAAATGGGCTATGCTCTTTATGGTAATGAACTCAATGAAAATTGTAATCCCCTTGAAGCGGGTTTGGGGTGGGTTATCAAATTGCAGAAAAGTGATTTTCTGGGCAAGGCAGCACTTAAGAAACAAAAAGATGCAGGTCTTTCTCGCAAACTCGTTGGCATTCGCCTGCTCGATCGCGGTGTGTTGCGTCCGCATTATCGGGTTTTAAGCGAAGGGTCACCCGTTGGGGAGTTGACCAGCGGAACATTTTCTCCTTCCTTGAATACCGGAATCGGTTTATGTTATGTATCCATAGAATATGCAAAACTTGGAACAAAACTAGATGTGGAAATCAGGAAGCTAAACGTACCCGCTGAGGTCGTCAAGCCACCTTTCCTTCCAAGTCGCATTAAAAAAAGCTAACTATTAATTTCCTGGAGGCATCATGGAGGTCCCTGAAAATCTTCTCTACACGCAAGAACATGAATGGGTGCGTGTGGATGGCAAAAAAGCAGTGGTCGGTATCACCCAATTCGCACAAGAACAACTAGGAGACATTGTGTTTGTAGAATTACCTGAAGTCGGTACCTTGATAGAACAGGAAAGCCCATTTGGGGTTGTGGAATCTGTTAAAACCGTTTCCGATCTTTACGCTCCTGTCAGCGGCACCGTTACGGCCTCAAACAAAGACCTGGAAGCTCATCCCGAGCAGGTGAATAGCGAACCCTATGGCACTGGATGGATCATTGAGATCGAAATTTCCGACGAAAAGGAACTTGAAAAATTAATGAGTCCTGACGACTACACTGAGCAATGCGATAAGGAACAAGGCTAGTCACCCTTAACCAAACAGGACTCTCCTGAAAATGCGGTATATCCCCCACACAGAACAAGACATTAAACAAATGCTCACCGAGATCGGTGCGAAAAATGTTGATGAATTGTTCGATAGTATTCCAGAATCTTTACGACTGCAAAACAAGTTGCTGGAATTGCCTCCCAGCCTTCCGGAAAGCGAGTTAACGGAATACCTGAAACGACTGCAAAAAAGAAACACGACTTCCGAAAATGGTTCCATATTTCTGGGTGCCGGAGCTTATCAGCATTTCGCCCCGATATTGATAGACCATTTGATTTCGCGTGGAGAATTTGCCACCAGTTACACTCCCTATCAGCCCGAAGTCAGCCAGGGGACGTTGCAAGCTATTTATGAGTTCCAAACCATGGTCTGCCTTTTGACCGATATGGAAATCGCCAATGCCTCCATGTATGACGGTGCATCTGCACTTGCCGAAGCAGTGATTATGGCAAGCCGGATCAATCGCCGAAGTGAATTTCTGGTGTCACGCACTATCCATCCTGAATACCGCAGTGTCGTTAATACTTATACCAAGGGCAGCAAATTTGACTTAAAGGAAATTCCATACACAGAGGCAGGTGGCACTGATCTGGAATTCATCTCGAAAAACCTGACAGAAAACACGGCCGCAGTCGTTCTTCAATCGCCGAACTTTTTTGGAACGATTGAGGAATATGCCACGCTCACTGAGACGCTCTCAAAAAACGGAACCTTGCTAATAGTAGCAGTAGCGGAAGCGTTGTCTTTGGGTATCTTAAAACCACCCGGACTACGCGGAGCCGATATTGTGGTGGGGGAAGGGCAATCTTTCGGACTGCCAATGTCGTTTGGCGGCCCTTATGTAGGGTTCTTCGCTACGCGCGAAAAATATCTCCGGCAAATGCCGGGAAGACTCGCTGGAGAAACTCAGGATCGAAATGGCAAACGCGCTTATGTGCTTACCTTGTCTACCCGCGAACAACATATCCGCCGCGAACGAGCGACCTCCAACATCTGCACCAATCAAGGACTTTGCGCGCTGACCGCTACCATTTTTCTATCCACTCTCGGCAAACAAGGTTTGCACGAAATGGCGGTGCTCAACGTTAGAAAAGCACATTATCTCAAAAATCGACTGGCCCATATTCCTGGATTCAAAATTAAATTTGGCACTAATACTTTCAACGAATTTGTTCTCGAATGCCCGCGACCCGTTGAAGAAATTTTGCAGAAATTGAAACAGGATCACATCATTGGAGGCTATCCCTTGGGACAGCATTATCCTGAATTAAAAAACAGCCTCTTGCTTTGCGCGACAGAATTAAACAGTCAGGAAGAAATGGATCGGCTTGCAGAGAAGCTGGAAGAAATGTAATTTTTCTTGCTGACAAAACTTTTGCATAGTTAGCAAAAACAGAGATGCTTCGACAGGCTCAGCATGACAAACTGATGGCTTCTCGAAACTTCATCCTGAGTTCATCGAAGGATATCAGGGTTGTGCAAAACTTTCTTTACTTGCTGGATAATTGTTCAGCCAACTCTTCAGCAGGATAAGTCAGTATCTCTGCAAGAGTGGGATGATAATGCGGGATATTCATCAGGTCGTTTACCGTGCCGCGAAAATGCATGAGGGTGATGATCTCGTGAATCAACTCTCCCGCTTCCGGCCCTACGATATGTCCCCCCAGCACCTCACCGCTCACAGGATGGCATAAAATTTTCACATGCCCGTGGGTTTCCCCAAGGCACATGGATTTCCCATGGTCGCTGAAAGGATGCGATGCCACCCGATAATCAATGTTTGCCGCCTTGCATTCTTTTTCGCTCAACCCCACACTGGCCACCGCAGGGTCGGTGAAAACAACCGATGCTTTTAAACGGTCATCCATCTCTTTCGATTTATCAGGATGACATGCGTTGAATCCGGCTGTTTCCCCTTGCTGAATGGCAATATGAACTACCTCGTGGATTCCATTGACATCGCCTACGGCAAAAATATTTTTCTGGCTAGTACGCATTTCGCAATCGACCGTGATGCGACCTTTATCTGTTTCGACCCCTGCGGCTGGCAGGTTGAGTCCGTCAATATTCGGACTTCGCCCCAAAGCCTGAAGAATAGTTTCTGATTCGACACGTTTTTCTTTTCCCTCGTGTTCGAAATAGATCGCAGAGCGGCCATTTTCTTTGGCAACTTTTATAATTTTTGTCCCAGTAAAAAGATCCATTCCTTCTTCGCGAAAACGATCTTCAACTGGACGCGCCAGGTCCTCATCGCCTTGCGATAAAATATGACCGCTTCTTTGCAATAAAGTAACTTTTGTTCCTATGCGTAGAAAAAACTGCGCCAGCTCTACCGCCACAGCACCAGCACCCAAAACGATGATCGACTCAGGGGCCTCCCGCATTGTCAAAGCATCGTCGCTGGTGATAAATCCGGTTTCTTTTAATCCGGGTATGGGGTAATCGGCAATCACAGAACCTGTGGCAATAATAAATGAGTTGGCTTTAAGTTTAGATGTTCCCACCTGCACTTCATTGGGGGAGATGAACTCGGCTTTTTCTTGTATGAGAGTGAAGCGAGGGTCTTTCAATTGTTCAACGCGGTAATCAGTAAATTCCCCAATCAATTGATTTTTGCGATCATTGATAGCTGCGAGATCGGCGCCGATTTCAACAGGCAGCAAGCCGAACTCTTTGGCACGACGCATCAAAGAGATGATATCGGATGAACGGAGAATGGTTTTGGTAGGCATACATCCGCGCAAAATGCAAAGCCCACCCAATGGGCCAGGGTCTACAATAGCTACCCGAGCGCCGTGGGATTGAGCGGAAGATGCGGCGGCGTATCCCGCCGAACCACCGCCAAGTATTACAACATCAAATTCCAAAGGAGGTCTTTTGTTAAATTACTTGATAACTTTTTTAAGAAGCGACTATGGTGTTGCAGAACCCGCCCAGACCTATTGGCCCGAGGGGACTACCCCTCAAGGGTTTGGCAGTCTTCCGGTGTTAAATCAAACTCCTTGCCGCATTCCTGCATCAGGTCGCGGGAATTTTTTTCCATGAAATCTTCGCCGGTTTCCTTAAAAATATCTGCTGCTTTGGCAAGGTGGTGAATCGTTTCTTTTCCATATTTAAGGCCATAATAGAGCATGGCAATATTGCTGTGTGCCCGCCCGAAATCCGGGTTGATGCGAATGGCTTCCTTATAATGTTTGAATGCTTCTTCCATCTCTCCGATGAGGTTGCTCACCACTGCCAGACTGTAATGCACCATCGGTGCCTCGGGTTTCAAACGAAGAGCTTCCCGAAAAGATTTTGAAGCTTCCAGGTTCATGCGAAGCTTGCCATAGCGAATAGCAATATTAAAATGCGCCAGAAAATGATCAGGGTCAAGTTCAATGGCTTTTTTATAAGCTTCAAATGTTCTGCGGTCATCGCCTAGCTTGCTAAAAGCCAGCCCGTCCTTAAAATATTCTTCCGCAGTTTTTTCTACCTGTTGTTCCGATGACATAATATTCCTCTAATCTTCTAATTAAATAGGGTTCACGACAAAATTGTAAATGGATAAGCATCTATGCTACCTTATTGAACCCTGACATTGCAACAGGGCTAAACTTGGATGAAACAGGTTGAGACTTTAACTGACAAAAAAGAGCCATTGCCCTTCTTGGTTGAGGCTTTCAGTAATGCCCTTTACAACTTGAGCAAACAGAAAATTATTATGGCAATAGAACCTGGAACAGAAGAAGAACGGCTCATGTTGGGTCGATGGATTAAAAGAGGACAAAAACTCATTGTAGGCACTTCGTGCCTGGGCGATTCTTATCTCGACTCCAATATCAAAAGAGACGAAGAAGTACAAAAAAATTCAGAAGAATATGTTGCCTTCGACCATAAGGTAAGCGAAGAGCTGCCTCATCTGAAAGGCAAGTTTCGCTGGGACCTTGAAAAATATTATCGCGACCGATACGGTCCTTACCTGCCTGAGGATTAACCTTCATGTCTAAAGTCAAGTTATCAGAAGTTTCAGATGCACCAAAAGAGGGAAAAGGTAAGCAAATTAACCTCAGACACCCTTATACAGAAATCGACTATATCTTAGGCTTGTTTCAAGTGGAGGGGAAATATTATTGCATCACTGACCTATGCAAGAGTTGCGAGGGTAGCTTGTCAAAAGGAGTACTCCAAGGCATGTTTGCCTTCTGCAACAAAGAGGAATGCGCCTGGAATATTAGAAAAGGTTTTTGCAAATGGAACCGATCTGAAAGCACACCTATTTATAAAGTCGCCCGCGAAGAAGACGGTCTCTATATCGAAATTTAAATGGAACGGTGGATTCAACTAGTAAGTGCAACAGTTAGTAAAGTTTGTTTTTATGAAATACGCCAGAAATTGGATCATAGCAGAATACCAAA
>WASW01046184.1_pt1 | contig 44799 bp, 47 predicted proteins | sample 5698521 | NCBI WGS metagenome assembly WASW01 (sample SAMN11175560, study PRJNA528189) | sponge metagenome | isolation source: marine sponge | host: Leucetta | place: Antarctica: Western Antarctic Peninsula, King George Island | collected 2013-01
ATGGGCTTTGCCGCTTGCGGTCATTATGGCGGTACCATTTGCTTTAACTGGTGCTTTATTAGCGGTGTTATTGCGCGGCATGCCAAACGATATTTATTTCCAAATTGGGCTGATTACGTTGATTGGCTTGGCGGCGAAAAATGCTATTTTGATTGTCGAATTTGCTAGCCAAAAAATGGAAGAGGGGATGCCTGTTGGGCAAGCTGCATTAGAAGCCGCAAGGTTAAGGTTTAGGCCGATTGTGATGACCTCGATGGCGTTTGTTTTAGGCATTGTGCCATTAGTGATTGCGACAGGTGCAGGTGCAGCAGCACGTCGATCAATGGGCACTGGTGTATTTGGCGGCATAATATTAGCGACCTTTGTTGCGACAATTTTTATTCCATTGTTTTTTACTTGGTTAACAGATAAAACCCATGTAAGACAGCATGGGCATGTTGAAGGCATAGAAAATCAAGAGAAGGACACGGAATGAAGCCGTATTTAAAAATACTAGGCGTGATAGGAATGCTAGCCGCGTTATCAGGCTGTCAGATGGTAGGGCCTGATTACGCGCGCCCTGTGCTGCCATTGCCAGAAAGCTATGGTGAATTCGCAGCACCATCAGTTGATGAGAAAAATGCAATACCAAACAAGTGGTGGACCTTGTATCAAGACCCACAGCTAGATGCGCTGGTTGAAAAAGCCTTTAAAAATAACACCAGTATTAAAGCCGCTGTCGCACGTATTGAAGAAGCTGATGCAGAAATGCGAGAAGTCGGTGCTGCATTATTGCCAACAGTAGATATTGCTGGTAATGGAGTGCGAAACCGTACTACGGAGAGAGGGCGCTTCCCTGTCTTTGGGGGGAACCCACAGAATAGGTACGATTTAACGTTAAAGTCATCCGTAGAGATAGACTTTTGGGGCAAACTTAGGCGTATAAAGGAAGCTGCACGCGCTAATTATTTGGCTACCCAATACGCAAAAGAAATGGTGATACTTTCAACTGAAAGTTTAGTTGTTAGCAGCTACTTAAATATTCGAAGTTTAGATTCACAATTGAGTAACGTGAAAGAGAACCTCAAAGTTAGTGAGGAAAGCTTAGCGTTAGCTAAACGCCGTCAAGAAGGTGGCGTTGTTTCAATACTTGATGTACAACAAGCTTCGTTGGTACGTGATGATTTGTTATTAGAAGAACAAGAAATTATACGGCTAAGACGCTTAACAGAACATGTGTTAATTATCTTGACATTAGAAGAGGTGCATATTGACCCAGGCGCAATAACAAATTTGATTAAGCCACCAACACCACCTGTTGGCTTGCCATCTGTATTATTAGAGAGTAGACCAGATGTCAGGCAAGCAGAACAAGAAATGATCGCTGCTAACGCTAAGATTGGTGCAGCGAAAGCCGCTTTATATCCTAGCATCTCTTTAACAGGTAGCTTGGGTGGTGAAAGTGTAGCGTTGAGTGATGTGCTTAAATCAGCCTCACGTATTTGGTCTTATGGCTTAAGTTTGAATTTACCTATTTTTAATGGTGGCGCGCTAGCATCACGAGTCGATCAAGCTAGTGCAAGGCAAAAACAAGCCTTGCAAGCATACATTCGCGCTGTAGCAGTCGCTTTTAAAGAAGTGAATGATGCACTAGTTAATTTACGCCAGTATAAAGTGATTGAAGTGATTGCTGACGCTAAAAAGGAAACGACACTTGCGATGTTAGCAGTTGCTCAAAATCGTTATAAAGCTGGCTACTCAAGTTACTTAGATGTGCTAGAAGCACAGCGTAGTCATATTGAAGCTTCACAAAGTTTTGTGCAAAGCCGCCAAAACACCCTAGCAGCAACTGTTGAACTATTTAAAGCTTTAGGGGGTGGTTGGCAAAGCGCATATAGTACTGAGAATGATGTTAGTCAATAGGCGTTTAACTATAAATAGTTAGATATTTATCTGAAAAACATTTGCAAATAAGCCATGTGCTTTTATACTAAGAGAAAGTGGCAAATTGTTTTATCTCAGTGTGACTAAAATGTGAGAGCTATCAATCAACATCACAAATCAAGCCATGGGAAGCCTAAAGCAGAGACACCTCACCACCACGTCCCATACTCATTTTTATTGAACGGGTAATTGTTTCAGTATTATCGCCTAAAAAGTTTGCCCAGCTTAACTGTAAGCTACGTGCGCAGCGCAATGACTTTGTTCAAATGCGCGTCTTGACGTTTGCCAGAAAGAACCCCATCACTAATAATATAGAGACCGAATTTTTGCATAATCATTTAATATTTGAAGTGATTAATCATATTGGTAACGATGAAAAATAGTTGAGTAAAATAGGGTTGCTGTAAGCTTGAATATCTACCTTATCTAATGCATGATGTTCTGTAGTAAAGTATCGTTTTTAACTTGATCGTTATCATCGCTAGGAAAGTTAGATATTATGTTGTTCGTTATTTCACCTGCTAAAAATTTAGATTTTGAAACACCTGCTGTGACGCAATCAGCTAGCCAGCCGCGCTATTTAAATCAATCTAAAGTATTAATAGCGCAGTTGCAGAACTTTTCCGTGCAAGGTGTTGCATCCTTGATGAAGTTAAGCGATAAATTAGCAGGGCTGAACTTAGGCCGCTTTCAATCGTGGTCTACGCCTTTTGATGCAGACAATGCTAAACAAGCCATCTTAGCCTTTAACGGCGACGTTTATACTGGCCTTGATGCTGCCACCTTGAATGAAGCTGGCTTTGCATTTGCCCAAAAACGCCTGCGTATTTTGTCTGGGCTTTATGGTGTGTACTTAAGCCGTTAGATTATATTCAACCTTACCGTTTAGAAATGGGCACCAAGTTAACCAATAGTGAAGGCAAAGATTTATATGACTTTTGGGGTGACCAGCTAAAGGTATCATTAGAGTCTGAACCTGCGCTGGATGATGAAGTGCTTATTAATTTAGCTTCCAATGAATATTTTAAAGCCGTCAAAGCCACACAACTCAAGACGCGGATTATTAACCCAATCTTTAAAGATGCTAAAAATGGGCAATATAAGATTATTAGTTTTTATGCCAAAAAAGCGCGTGGTTTAATGAGTCGTTACATGATTGATCATCAAATAACCGAACCCGAGCAGATTAAAGCTTTTGACACCGATGGCTATTATTTTAGTGAAGCGGAATCAACGGCGGATGATTGGGTGTTTTTGCGTGATCATGCTTGAAAAATATGAATTGACTGGTTAAATTAAGAGACTCCCGATTGAGTGATTGATTAGGTTGATTCATCAGAAAATGCCTTTTTAACTCACTCAAATTTATGTGACAGCATAGATAAACCATCGCAACTAGCAACTCTATTTTCAAGTTGTCATCGTATAAGGCTACTCGCTTTTTCTTCTTAGAAATTTAAAGTCAATAAATGAGTTGAGCGTCGACAGTAGGCTTAAAAAAGCACGGATATATAGGTAATACTACGGCGTAAATAGTGCAATGTTTTACATTAGAATACTAAATAGCACTAATACAGAGCAAGTCTATAGGAACAAAACTATACGAACAAGACTATACTTAGGGCAAAGAAAAGAACTGACTTTATTTGAAAAAATTAATTTTTTAAGGAATACAAAATGGCATTACGTATTGGCGATACAGCTCCAAACTTTAGCATTGCAACAACCAATGGCGAAATCAACTTTCATGACTGGGCAAAAGGAAAATGGACCTTTTTCTTTAGTCATCCAGCAGATTACACCCCTGTTTGTACCACTGAAATGGGTCGAACATCTCAATTAGCAGCAGAATTTGCAGCACGCAATTGCGCACCAATTGGCCTTTCAACAGACACTGTTGAGGCACATCTAGGTTGGATTGAAGATGTAAATGTAACGCAAAACACATCGCTTAAATTCCCTATCGTTGCTGATGCCGACAAAAAAATTGCAGCGTTATATAACATGATTCACCCGTCAGAAAGCAACACAGCAACTGTGCGTTCGGTCTTTATTATTGACCCAGAAATGAAAATCCGTTTAACGATGACTTATCCGATGGCGGTTGGTCGTAATTTTGATGAGATTTTACGTGTCCTTGACGCGCTTCAAACGGGTGATCAACATGGTATTGCGACACCAGCAGATTGGCAGCCAGGTGATAAAGTGATCATTCCGCCAACAGTTAGCAATGCGGATGCCGAAAAGAAATTTCCACAAGGTTTTGATGAAGTTAAACCATACCTACGTTTTGTAGAGGTCTCTAAGTAACGGGTTATTAGTTCAAATGCAGGTGCAAGGTATGTTTAGGTGCCTTACGCCTGTACTTGGTGAATTTACCCCTAGCAATCAAATATCAAGCTGGCTTATCGCTTGAAATCATCCAGACTAAAGATAATAAAGCCCTTGACACGGATGGCTGTTATTTTAGTGAAACAAAACCAATGGCTGAGGAGTGGGTATTTTTGCGTGATCAGGCTTAAAACACTAAGATACTAGCAACAGTTCTTCTAGTGAGCACCTTCCCAATTATTACTAACGCCGACTTCAGACAATAATGGTACATCGAGTTTAGCGACATTTTGCATCAATTCAGGCAATGTTTTTTTCACTAACGCTAGCTCAGCATTAGGCACTTCTAATACCAGTTCATCATGTACCTGCATAATGAGTTTAGATTGCAAACCTTCACTGACTAACCAGTTATGCACGGCTATCATGGCCAGTTTAATTAAATCAGCAGCAGTACCTTGCATAGGGGCATTAATCGCAGCGCGTTCAGCACCTGCGCGCCGGGTGCCGTTGGGGCTGTTGATTTCTGGCACCCATAAACGGCGACCAAAATAGGTTTCTACATACCCGTTATCTTTGACAGATCGCCGCGTGCCATCCATATATTGGCGTACGCCAGGGTAGCGTGCAAAGTAGCGCTCAATATAGTTTTGGGCGGCTTTACGCTCAATATTAAGATTTTGCGCTAGGCCAAAAGCGCTCATGCCATAAATTAAGCCAAAGTTAATCACTTTGGCAAAGCGGCGTTGTTCGCTATCCACTTTATCTTTATCGACACCAAATACTTCGGCGGCGGTGGCGCGGTGAATATCTTCATGATTAGCAAAGGCTTTTAGCATGCCTTCATCTTGTGACAAATGCGCCATGATGCGTAGCTCAATTTGCGAGTAATCAGCAGAAACAATATGCGAACCTGTAGGCGCGATAAAGGCTTCTCGAATACGCCGACCTTCTGCTGTGCGTACAGGAATATTTTGTAGGTTAGGGTCTGAGCTTGCGAGCCTACCCGTAATCGCTACTGCTTGGTTATAGCTGGTATGTACGCGCCCTGTTTGTGGGTTAATCATTTTTGGTAGTTTGTCGGTATAGGTTGATTTAAGCTTGGCAAGTCCGCGATAGGCTAATAACACTTTTGGTAATGGGTGATCGAGTGCCAACTGTTGTAGCACATCTTCATCAGTACTAGGTTTGCCAGAAGGTGTTTTTTTAATCGGCTTGATGCCGAGTTTATCAAATAAAATTTCTTGTAGCTGCTTGGGGCTGGCGAGATTAAATGGCTGGTCTGCTAGCGCGTAAGCTTTGTTTTCTAGCGCAAGCAATTTCATGCCAATTTCGTTACTTTGGCTATTGAGCATGTTGGCATCGATGAGCACACCGTTGCGTTCTATGGTGTATAAAATTTCCATTGAGGGCATTTCGATTTGACTATAGATAAAGTCTAACTTCTCATCTTTTGCGACATGTGGCTGTAAAGTTTCATGGATTTGCAGCGTAATGTCAGCATCTTCGGCTGCGTACTCACTCGCGGTTTCAACGGTGACTTCATTAAAGCCGACTTGTTTAGCACCTTTGCCTGCAACATCTGCAAAATGGATGGTTTCTAAACCTAAGTGACGCATGGCAAGGTCATCCATGCCGTGAGTGCGGTGGCTTTCTAATACGTATGATTGTAATAAGGTGTCGTGTGCAATGCCATTGAGCGCAACACCATGGTTAGCGAGTACATGTTTATCGTATTTTAGGTTCTGGCCAACTTTTCTAATGTTAGGGTTTTCTAATATTGGTTTTACTTTTGCTAATGTCTCTTTAAAAGGCAATTGTGCTGGTGCATCAAAGTAATCATGAGTTAATGGTAAGTAGCTAGCTTTACCAGCTTCTACACTGAATGACATGCCCACTATTTGTGCTTTCATTGGGTCAAGTGATGTGGTTTCGGTATCGAAACAAACTAATTCGGCTTTGCTTAGTTTTTCTAGCCAACTGTCAAGATCATCTTCTGTCAAAATGGTACTGTATTCACGCGCTGTATTAACAGAGGCTGCGAATAAATCGGTGGTAGTTTGTGCAGCTTGTTTTGTGGCATCAGAAACGGGCGCTGTTTCTATACCTTTCGGCACCACGCCATCTTCAGGCATGTTGTCTAGCTCACGCTTCCAACTTCTAAATTCAAACCGGTCAAATAGCGCTGCTAACTTGGCTTTATCGATAGGCTGTGGCGCAAGGTCACTTAAGTTATCCTGTATGCCCACATCACAACGAATCGTGATAAGTTCTTTGGCAGTGGGTAGCCATGCTAGCGCTTCGCGTAAGTTTTCACCAACTTTACCTTTAATGCTGTCAGCATTGGCGATAATCTCATCTAGCGTACCGTATTCTTTTAGCAATTTAACGGCAGTTTTAGGACCGACTTTTTCTACGCCCGGCACGTTGTCTACTTTATCGCCAATGAGTGTTAAATAATCAACAATAAGGCCAGGGGGAATGCCGAACTTTTTTTCTACGCCTGCAATATCCAGTACATCATCGGTTCTTCTAAACGCGTCGCGCATGGTGTTGACCACAGTAATATGGTCATTTACTAGTTGTGAAATATCTTTATCGCCAGTGGAAATAATGGTGCGTATGCCTTCTCCTTCTGCTTGCTTGGCTAAAGCGCCAATCACGTCATCGGCTTCAACGCCTTCAATCATAATCAGCGGCCAGCCCAAAGCTTTAATCGCTTCGTGCAGCGGCATTATTTGCGGGCGTAAATCATCAGGCATTGCGGAGCGGTTGGCTTTGTACTCTGGGTAAATGTCATCGCGGAATGTTTTGCCTTTAGCATCGAATACGCAAGCGCTATAATCGGCTGGGTAATCTTTATGCAAGCGGCGTAACATATTCAGTACACCTTGAATCGCGCCAGTTGGCTCGTTATTGCTGTTGCGTAAATCTGGCATGGCGTGAAATGCGCGGTAAAGGTAAGATGAACCGTCAACCAGTAACAAGGTTTTCATATAAGATCTCAATTGTTCGATAGTGTTTTATAGTGTATTTTACCCAACTGTAAGCTGAATTTATGTAATAAATTTAGAATAAAGCAATATTTAAAATTCCATCAGAATAAGGATAAGGTATGGCAACAAGAAAATTACCACCGATGACCGCGCACGAATTGCTTGACGGCGATGCTGATGCACACGAATCGTGGCATGTATTTGAGATAATGTCTGAATATGTGAATGCTACGCAGCAGCTTAAAAAAATTATGCCAGCGGTATCTATTTTTGGTAGTGCACGTACTAAGCCAGACCATCCTAATTATTTGCTGACCGAAGAAATTGCACGCTTGCTTTCAGATTCAGGCTTTAGTGTGATTTCAGGTGGTGGCCCTGGCATTATGGAGGCAGCCAACAAAGGTGCTTTTGCTGGCATAGGTCCTAGCATTGGCCTCAATATTGAATTGCCGTTTGAACAAAGCGGCAATCCTTATCAAGACATTGCCATTACGTTTAAGTACTTTTTTATGCGTAAAGTGATGTTTGTTAAATACGCATCAGCTTACGTTGTGATGCCGGGTGGTTTTGGCACCATGGATGAGTTTATGGAAGCCATGACCTTGGTGCAAACAGGTAAAGCACGCACAATACCTATTATTTTGGTCGGCGCTGCATTTTGGACAGGTTTGCTTGATTGGCTTCAAAATACACTAATTGCTGAAGGCATGGCTTCGTCTAAAGACATGGGTTTAATTCAAGTGATTGATGACCCTAAAGATATTGTTGATGCTATATTTAAGTATTATGAATCTAGAGGATTTCAACTAAGCCCTGAAGAGCGGAAGATTCAATTTTATTTATAGCATTTTATTTATGGCTTGCGAGCATATTTTGCAATTTTTTTTGATAGAATGAACCCAATATACTGTATAAGTGAGAATAATATGCCTCAATTAAAATTAACTGCACTATTGCCTAGCATGGTAGTACTCAGCATATTCGTGGCGATGGCATTACCACGATTGGTCATGGCTGAAACACCAAGTAATACAGAACTGTTAGAAGAAGTGCCACCACCGCGCGTGCAAGAGGGTGAGGCTTTAGATGAGCCTGATATTACTATTCGTAAAAAAGGCACTGAAACGATTGAAGAGTTCCGTATGAACGGCGAGCTTTATATGATGAAAGTCACGCCTGACCATGGCGTGCCATATTATTTACATAAAGGAGATCAAGGCGGAGAGTGGGTCAACATTGGGCCAAATCCACCATTAGCGATTCCTAAGTGGATTCTATTTAGATTCTAAATATATTGAGGGCGCAAGGTTTTGGGTTGCGCTCAACAAACTTTTCCCACAAATACGCTTAACGCATTATGTCTGTATTCACTACTTTAACCTCTCAAGAAGCGCAAACTTTATTGCAAGATTATGCAATAGGTGCGCTTAAAGAACTTAAAGGCATTTCTGCGGGCATTACCAATACTAATTACTTTTTAGTGACAGATCAAGCGCGTTACGTGCTCACTATTTTTGAGCAAAATAGTATGGAAGAGTTGCCATATTTCGTAGCTTTGATGACGCATCTTGCTACGCATGGCGTTTCTAGTCCATTACCTATTGCAGACAAGCATGGCAATAGCTTGCGGTTAATTAAAGATAAGCCTGCGTTAATCATCAGTTGTTTACAAGGCAGCACAGTTGATAACCCTGATGAAACTCAATGTGCGCAAGTGGGACGTGAACTTGCTAACATGCACATAGCAGGTGCGTCATTTCAACAAGTTTCTAATAACCAACGTGATGCAGATTGGCGTAAGGCAACTGCGGCAAAAGTAATTGAAAAATTACCACAAGCTGACCAACAGTTATTGAGTCTGGTGTTGGATTTTCAAGATAATTTAGATTTAAGCGTATTGCCACAGGGTGTGATTCATGGTGATTTATTTCGCGACAATGTGTTGTTTGATGACGCGCAATTGGGTGGTTTTATTGATTTTTATTATGCTTGTGATGATGTGCTGGCATACGATGTTGCGATTACGGTAAACGATTGGTGCCTGACTGAAACGGGTGAGTTTGACGAGCTGCGACTTAATGCCTTTATGCTGGCATATACAGAAGTGCGTCCATTTAACGATGTTGAGCAGCATGCTTGGCAAGGTTTGCTATGTATTGCTGCGCTACGGTTTTGGTTGTCGCGGTTGTATGATTGGCATTTTCCACAAGCGGGCGAGTTAACGCATACCAAAGATCCAGATTACTTTAAGCAAATTTTGCTAAAACGCGCGATGCGTGCAGCAGCATCGTGAGATGTCACATGACAATGTCGAGAGAGGTTGCCAATGGCGATACTAGCAACACAAACTAAAACGGGTTTAAGCTGGGTGCGTGAGAGCTTAGACTTGTTTAAACAAGCACCAAGAAAATGGCTGATGTTAGCCTTGGTTTCTATTGGGTTATTTTTAGTGTTGCCGACTTTGCCTGTTTTTCAATTGTTTGCATTTGTGATTGTTTTAACATGGCCGATATTTATTGCCGTAGCAATGCGCATGTTTAGAAATGTGGAGATGAAAAAGGTAGAAATGCTATCAACGACCATGCGTTTATTGCAGCCAAAAATGCTGTCTTTAATGCAGTTAGGCTTAATTTCTTTAGTCTATCTTATTTTAGTGAGCATGTTTTTAGGGTCAGATGCGCAAGCTTTTGTTGAGTTTTCTCAAGCGAAAAAAACAGCGACAATGACAGAGCAAGAAGCAGCCGCCTTAATGTCTAAGCTCTTGCCAGTTTTTTTGAAGGTGGTACTGGCCTCATTGCCGCTGATGATTGTTAATTGGTTTTCGCCAATGTTAATTGCCTTTAATGGCTACTCGTTAATGAAAGCCATTAAATCTAGCGTCGCAGGTGCACTGCAATATGTGGTTGCCATGACAGCTTCATCAGTCATCTTCTTTGTAGGTTTTATCATGATCGTGCTGCTTATTTCGGTTTTCACCGGGCTTTTTTCCGTCATATTGCCTTTGGGAATAGCGCAAAGCCTTAAGTCATTTTTGATGTTTGGTTTTATGATATTCTCTATCGCGCTGATGTTGACTTTTCAGTACGTGACCTATCGTGATGTATTTAGAGCGGCTAAAGTCTCCTATTAGTGTTTTATTATTAGCCTCTTTACACGTTAATGATTGACTTTAGTTTGTTAAGTCTTAGTTTTAAGTCTTAGTTTTAGATCTTAAGTTTTAAATCTTAGCTAATTTAGCAAATTCAAGTGCCAGCCATTTCAAGCCTTCTCGGCCAAAATTTACCTGCACGCGCATGTCATTTGAGCTGCCCTCATAACTGACAACGACGCCATTGCCAAATTTAGTATGCGCAACACTTTGGCCTATTTTCCAAGGCATTGCATCTTTTTGTGCGCTACTTTGTTGTGCGCTCATTGCCTTGGGCATTTCGTTGTAATCACGCCCGCTAGGTCTCATAGTAGGTTTGCTATTTAAGCGTTTTAATAACTTTTCAGGAATCTCATCTAAAAAGCGTGAAGCAATGCCATAACGTACTTTGCCATGCAACATACGACTTTGTGCATGGCTTAAATACAAGCGCTCTCTGGCACGGGTCACCGCTACGTACATTAAGCGGCGCTCTTCTTCTAGGCCATTATTTTCATACATGCTTTGCTCATGCGGGCATAAGCCTTCTTCTAAACCGCTAATAAATACGGCTCTAAATTCAAGTCCTTTGGCTGCGTGCACTGTCATTAACTGCAAGGCATCGCGCCCCACATCGGCTTGATGTTCACCTGCCTCTAAACTAGCGTGGCTAAGAAACTGGCTGAGCAAGTCTTGCTCTGTTTCGCCATCAACATTATTGTGGTTGCCAAAATCTTGATTAGTAAATGCAACCGCAGCTGTCACTAACTCATCTAAATTGGCAATACGGTCTTCGCCTTCTTTTGTGTTTTGGTAATGTAGTTTTAAGCCAGATAAGGTAGTGGCGACCTCAGCTACTTCAGCCAAGGTAATGCCATAAGCTTGGTCTGTCATTTCACGAATAAGCGCAACAAAGCCTTCGATACCTTTGCCACCCATGGTGCCACTACCAACCTTATTAACAGCAGCTTGCCATAGACTGCAGTCTTCGTTGCGCGCGGCTTCTTGTAGGTTTTCTAAACTTCGCGCACCTATGCCCCTGGTCGGAAAGTTAATCACACGTAGCAGTGCTGTGTCATCGTTAGCATTAGCAATTAAGCGCATATAAGCTAACGCATGTTTAATCTCAGCACGTTCAAAAAACCGTAAGCCACCATATACACGATAGGGCAGGTTAGCTGAGAATAAGCCATGTTCTAAAATACGTGATTGAGCGTTGCTACGATACAGTAGCGCAATATCACCTAAGCCAATACCTTCTGCATGCAACATTTTGATTTCATCAACAATAAAGCTTGCTTCATCATTATCGTTATACGCGTCATACACGCGCACAGGCTCACCTTCACCGGCAGACGTCCATAAGTTTTTACCTAAACGGTTTTCATTATTTGAAATAATGGCGTTGGCAGCATCTAAAATATTGCTGTGTGAGCGATAGTTTTCTTCTAGCTTAACAATGTTTTCTACTTTAAAGTCGGTTTCAAAATCACGCATATTGCCAACACGTGCGCCGCGGAAACCGTAAATAGACTGGTCGTCATCGCCCACTGCAAATAAGCTGTTTTCTTTACCCGCTAGCAGTTTTAACCATAAATATTGTAAGCGGTTCGTATCTTGAAACTCGTCTACTAAAATATATTTAAAACGGGTTTGGTAATGTTCGCGAATATGCGCATCACGGTCTAACAACTCGTAGCAACGTAGTAACAGTTCAGAAAAGTCGGCGACCCCATCACGGTTACATTGTTTATCATATTCTTCATAAATTTCACGCAACCGCTGTGAGTGTGCATCGAAAGCATCTACCGCATTTGCGCGTAAGCCTTCTTCTTTGCAGCTGTTGATATAGCCTTGTACTTGTTTAGGCGCATATTTTTCATCATCGACATTTAAGCGCTTCATTAAACGTTTAATACTAGAAAGCTGATCTGCAGTATCAAGTATTTGAAATGTACTAGGCAAGCCAGCTTCGCGATGGTGTGCACGGAGCAAACGATTGCACAAGCCATGAAATGTACCTACCCACATGCCACGGGTATTAATTGGCATAATGCTGGTAAGGCGTGTGAGCATTTCTTTTGCGGCTTTGTTAGTAAAAGTGACCGCCATTAACCCCATCGGCGAAATTTTCCCTGTTTGAATCAGCCAAGCAATACGGGTTGTGAGGACACGGGTTTTGCCACTGCCAGCACCGGCTAAAATCAGCGCAGATTGATGCGGTAAAGTAACGGCTTCAAGTTGCTTTTCATTAAGGCCATTGAGAAGGGCATTGCTATCGGCATTTTGGACGTCCATATCGCTATTATCGCATGGGTTTCATCTATTGGCTTCGATGTGTGAATAGGTAACGCTTACTAAGCAGTAATGCTTTTGAATGTTTCAATTGGATACAAATTTTTACAAAATAAATACAGTCAGTGCTGAACTTCACTGAATAAAACACAGTCATACCGTACAAGATAGCAAGGTTAGTGTTGTTATCTTTTCCGCTTCTTTCCTCCCTGAGCGGAAGCCTTAGACGATGAGGCATTCCTGCCCCGATTGAATTCTTTTGATCGGGGCTTTTTTTGTCTTAAATGGCTAAGCTAATGCCTGACCATAGACCATTGTTCTTCGCCAATATATACGCCATTTATATGATAATTTCTTGTTATTACTAAGGTATGGTTTTTGAGTGATATTTCAACAATATTTTCTATAAAGCGACTCGTCCTATTCTTTTTTTCAGCAGCCTTAGTCTTTACGTTTGCTTTTCTATATTTTTCTGAAAAAAGCAGATGATTGTCGTTTATAAATTTAAGCTCAAAAATGCGCGAAGCGCCTAATAGCGCCAATTTATCCCTTTTGTTTATTCTCTCTTTTTATATAGTTTTTTCTAGCAGTTATTATTAAATTCCCATTTGAGGCTAATATACTTTTAGCTGTGATCGTTGCTTTTTTAATGGTTTTCCTGGGTGCGCTATCAGGGCCTTTGCATTCAATATTGATTGATCCACCTTTCCATTTACCTGTAATCACTCTAAAAAAGTCGTTTAGTTTCTTTCTTTCTTGGTTTGATAATGTTTTGGTTTCTTCTAAATCAAAATATTCTTTATCTTGATTAGTTAAATTAGGGGATGCTTCATAGCAACTTTTTGCTATCGCATTATTAGCGTAGATGACGATGCTTAGCATCAATATTGTTGTTATATTTTTAATAGACTTATGCATATTAGGTCTTTTGTATATTTTTCTGACGAAATCGTCAAATGATCATACATTGTTAAGCGGATAGGTGGTGAAGCAAATGCTATCCAAAATAGAACTCGTTGAAGCGGATTCTATATTTGCCAGTTAATGGGCGCTTGCCCGTGTTGCATTAAATATTCATTAATTTGTGAAAATTGATGGTTACCAAAAAATCCACGATGCGCAGATAAAGGAGATGGATGCACTGACTTCAGTACTAGATGCTTTGTTGCATCAATTGCCGCGCCTTTCTTTTGCGCGTAACTACCCCATAAGACAAATACCAAACTTTCACGTTGAGCATTCAACGCCGCAATGGCGGCATCTGTAAACGCTTCTCAGCCACGTTTTTGGTGTGAACCTGCATTGGCTTGCTGCACTGTCAGCGTAGCGTTGAGTAGTAACACGCCTTGATTCGCCCAAGGTGTTAAATCACCTCGTCCACTCATGCTAATACCAAGATCTGATGTAATTTCTTTAAATATATTTTTTAAGGATGGTGGTAGCTTAACGCCATCTAGTACAGAGAAACTTAGTCCATGGGCTTGCCCATCACCGTGATAAGGATCTTGCCCAATAATCACCACTCGTACATCATCAAATAATGTGTGATTAAACGCATTGAAAATGAGTGCGCTTGGCGGATAAATGACTTTGCCCAATGCTTTTTCTTCTTTCAGAAAAGCACGAAGTTCATGCATATACGATTTATCGAACGCTTGCCCGATAACAGCTTGCCAAGAAGGCGGGAGTTGACTTGTGTTTTCTGCTGTCATTTAGCGTTCAGTTTGTTCTATATTTAGCTTGAACGAAGATTACTTATCTAGTTAGCAGCGTAACTACGCACAGGTGTTGTCATTGTGACAATCTCTTCAGACATGGTTGGGTGTACGGCCATGGTACGGTTAAAGTCTGCTTTAGTGGCCCCCATTTTAATGGCGATACTTGCAAGTTGAATCATCTCGCCTGCACCAGGCGCCACAATATGGCAACCCAGTACGCGGTCTGTTATTTGGCAGACAATTAACTTCATTAACACTTTGTCGTCACGGCCTGCAAATGCACTTTGCATGGGTTTAAAGCTGGTGGCATAAATATCAATCTGGCTCTCATCCGTAGCGTGCTCACTTGCTGCTGCTTCACTCAGGCCAACTGTTCCAATTTCTGGTTGTGTAAACACCGCCGTCGGAATCAACTCATGGTCGGGTTTGGTTGGCGTGTTATTAAATACGGTATTCACAAATGCCATGCCTTCACGAATCGCTACTGGCGTTAAATTTGCGCGGTTAGTCACATCGCCGACAGCATAAATTGAAGGCACTGTTGTTTGAGAATAGTCATCTACTACCACTTGTTTAGCTTTGCCTAATGTAATGCCTAGTTCTTCTAAGCCCATACCATCAGTATTGGGCCTACGGCCTGTGGCAAACATCACTTGGTCAAAAACATAATCTTGCCCATCGGTTGCACGTACTTTAATTTGATCATTATCTTTTTCTAAAGCTTCGGCATTCATGCCTAATTTTAAGTTCACACCATTAGCCTGCATTTCAGATGCGACATGCTGACGTATTTCATTATCAAAGCCACGTAAGATTTGCTCACCGCGATAATACTGTGTGACTGCAACACCCATGCCATTGAGTACGCAAGCAAACTCACTGGCGATATAACCACCACCAATAATCAACATGCTTTTAGGTAATGTTTCTAAATGAAAAAGCTCATTCGACGTAATCGCCAATTCATTACCTGCTATTTCAGGCTTTATAGGGCGGCCACCCATGGCCAATAAAATCGTGTTGGCCGTGATGTGTGTGCCATCTGCTAATGCAACTGTGTGTGTATCGATCAAAGTTGCGCGGCTGTTGTACGACGTTACATGATTATTTTTCAGAATGCTTTGATAAACCCCTTCTAGACGGTCTAACTCGGCATGTAATTTAGTTTTAAATTGTGGCCAATTAAATGCACCAATGCTAGCCTCCCAGCCATAGGCTTTAGCATCGGCAATAGTGTTCGCATACGCTGAAGCAAACACCATTAGCTTTTTTGGAACACAACCACGAATCACACAGGTACCACCATAACGGTCTTCTTCTGCAATGGCTACTTTGGCCCCTGTTTGTGCTGCAACTCTTGCGGATCGTACGCCACCAGAACCTGCACCAATGACAAATAAGTCATAGTCGTATGATTTAGCATTAGGTTGTGTCATGTGATTGCTTTCGTCGAGTGTTATAGGCATCTTATTCTCTTTTTCGATGTGCTTTGATTATAAGCGAACAGAAATGAAGCATTAGGAAACAAGTGTTTTAATTTGATCTTGTAAGATAGGGATAATTTCGTCTTCGAACCAAGCATTCTTCTTTAGCCAAATATTATTTCTGGGGCTAGGGTGCGGCAACGGTAAAGTATTTGGCCAGTAAGTTCTCCAAGATTTAACCGTATTAGTGAGCGTATCTTGCTTTGTTTCAGGTAAATGCCAACCTATGGCATATTGGCCGATAACTAATGTTAATTTAATGTTTGGCATTAACGCTAACAACTGATGCCGCCATTGCTCAGCACATTCTTTGCGTGGCGGTAAATCCCCAGACTTCCCAGTGCCAGGGTAGCAAAACCCCATGGGTAAAATAGCGATTTTTGTTGCGTCGTAGAAAACGCTTTTATCAATATCCATCCATAACCGTAACCGGTTGCCGCTTGGGTCGTCAAATGGAATGCCTGTTTGATGTACTTTTGACCCTGGTGCTTGTCCCGCGATTAGAATCTTGGCCTTCGGGTCTATCTGTACAATAGGCCGTGCACCATGTGGCAAGTGTTCTATACAAAGCTCACAAGACCGTACTTCACGGAGTGTTATATCAAATTTTGTTTTATTCATAATTATGCACCATAATATTTTTGATATTTAAACCCTTAATTAGCCACCTAAGCGCCGGTATTCACTTGGGTTTTGATCGAATAGTCGTTTAAACGCTTTGCTGAAAGCTGCTGCTGACTCATAGCCAATTTCTCTTGCAATGCTATCTAAAGATAAATTGGATGCTATAAGCATCTGTTTTGCACTCTGCATACGCCAATCTGTCACGTATTGCATCGGTGATAAGCCAAGACATTGCTTAAAACGTTCAGAGAATAATGAGCGTGACATGCTAGATTCTCTCGCCAGTTTTTCAACTGTCCAGTTATCGGTAAAATTTTCATGAAATGCTTTTAGACCATTTGATAAGTGTTGGTCGCTTAATGCTGCGATAAAGCCTTTTTTAGCGTTACTTTTTTGATTCCAGAAACGTATCATTTGAATAAATATCACTTCAGATAAGCGTTTAATAATTGCTGAACTTCCATCATGCTGTGACATCGCTGTATGAGATAAGAACCTCAGTGTATCTTTCAACCAAGTGAGTTCTACACCTTCATTTTCGTGTTTGATAATGTGGCTCGGTAAGTGGGAAATTAATGGATGCTTAAAATGCTCTGCAAATTCAAAATGACCACATACTAGCTGAGTGTCATGAGGTGATATATCTTCTCCGATTTTGAAGAGGCCCTGCCCAGTATAGTTTTCTTGAACAAATGCTTCGTCAAGACTAATCGGTGCTCGCTCCGGTGAGTCACTAAGAATGTGACGAGTGCCATGTGGAATTACAATTAAATCTCCTGAAGAAAGCAATTTCGGCTCGTCTAAACCTTCTATTCGAATCCAGCAGGTGCCCTGTTTTACATAGTGAAACCGCGCTACATTTTTATACGCAGGAACCTCTACACCCCAAGGTGAGTGAAAGTTAGTTGTAAAATAGAAAGTGCCATTGAAATGCAGTATGTCGAGAATCCTACTCAATGTATCCAAACCTTACCTCCATATTATTTCTGACTTAAAGAACGTATTATAAACAACAATAGGTCTATTAGTCTTAATTTTTAAAGTAATTAGGACGATCAGACAATAAATAAAGCGGCTTGAACATCGAAATCAAATAAATTATTACGCATACTACATTCTCTACAAAAACACATCGGAGTGAATAACATGAATGAAATTTATATGTACCTAGTATTAAGTGGTGTTTTAACACTACTTCTCTGGACCCCTTATATTGTTGCTCGTTTGTTCGTTTGGGGACCGCTAACATTTTTAAAAAACTATCCTGAAAACTATCCAAGAGTAGCACCGCAACAACCATTATGGGCAGAACGAGCACAACGTGCGCATCTTAATATGGTTGAAACGATGCCGGCATTTATAGCAGTTGTTATTGGTGCTAGCTTTTTAGCGGATGGTTCACCAGCAAGCATTACAACAATCGCTTCATGGTGTGCTGTGTTCTTCTGGGCACGTGTAGTACATGCGGTTGTTTATATTTTAGGCGCCCCTTATTTAAGAACGCCTGTTTACCTTGTGTCTTGGGCATCAATTCTTGCGATTGCTGTACACGTACTTTAAAAACATCTAATTATTCTTTAGAAGAAAGGTGTGTGAAGCCAATCTAAACAACATTGAAATACCTAAAGATTTTAAAAGTAAACTTAACTTTAAACTACTGTTAAAAAGGAAATATTATGAACTTATTCAAAAAAACATTAATGACGCTAACAGGTGCAATTATGCTTGTCGCATCAACATTATCAATGGCTGTCGAAGCACATAGTGTGGTCGGTGTTGCTGGCTATGACTTAGTTAGCTATCAGACAGGTAAAAAACCTGTACAGGGTAACGGAAATCACGTTGTCCAACACAAGGGTGTTAACTACCTGTTTTCAAGTAAAGCAAATGCTGAAACTTTTAAAGGTAATAAAGAGAAATACTTACCAGGCTTCGGCGGTTACTGTGCCTTTGGTGCTTCTGTAGGTAAGAAATTCATTGGTGACCCAACTGTATGGGAAATCGTTGATAACAAGCTTTACTTTAATCTAGATAACGGCATTAAAACAATGTGGGTGAAAGATATCCCAGGAAACCTTAAAAAGGCAAATAAGAACTGGCCTAAAATTAAGGATGTAGCTGCTGCAGATTTATAAAACTTTAATCTTCTCATTTGAAGTTAACCCTGCAATCATACGGTTGTGGGGTTTTTTATATCATAAGGTGTGGTTCTTATGATTAATCGAGTCTACTCCATTAACTTAATAGTAAGTTGGTGAGAAATCTCGCAACAACTTGTATAAAGGTTTGTTGCTGTTCTGCATGCATCTAGTGATCTGTCATGCTGCGCTATACATACCCAGCCTATTGCTAGGCAGGGTAGTTGGCTTACGCGCTGTTGGCGCTACTTCAACGGCAAGTAAATGTCAGTTTCTAATGCGATTTCAGGCGTTTCAGGGAAGAAATTTAAGTAGTGAAAATATAGAGGAAAATCACGTAAATTTTCACCAGTTTCTGGTAGCCACTCTCTGTATAGCGGATAAATGCTTTCGACTAATCGATCTCTAGAACCAATGTGGCAAACAACTGCACAGCGTCCAGCTGGGATAACACTGTCTAAAACGCCTTGTGGATTTTCAGGCACGGTTTTGGACACTGCACCACAGAGATCAAAATGAAATTCCTCAGGCGGTGTTGTCTCTGGATTGTCGTAGGCAATACCAAATGTTTGGCTCGTTTTGACGGGCGATAAGCCACTGATTTTACGCCACTCGATAAATTGGCTAACGGTGTCATTGATTAATTTTGGTGAGCCAGTATGACGTAAATAAGCAACTTTCGTTTCTTTAAAATGAACAATCTTTACTTCCATGTTTTTAGTCCTCTCTCTGGTTGGGAAGGTGTAACATCCTTCCATGGTTGCCATGCTGGATTGTGACGAAAATCAGTAGGCGTTTGTCCAAAGGTGTTTTTAAAAGCACGGGAAAAAGATTCTGGATTTTCAAAGTTTGCATCTAAAGCAATATCAACCACTTTGTCAGTTTGATTAAACACGAGCCGATAGGACGCGCGTTTAAGTCTGATTAATTGCACATACTTGAATAAGCTCATCCCTGTGTATTCTGAGAATTGTCTGTGAAAGTGAAATTTAGAAAAATGCGCCACTTGGCTCAATACGGCTAAGTTAAGCTCGCCATCGATATGGTGGTCGATATAATCAAAAACGCGATTGAACCTCGCTGCATAATCACTTGCTTTAGACATTACTTACCTATCACCTATGAACTGAGGCAACTATACTGTAGCGGAAAACTCTTGTCCTGACAGAAATTGCGCAACGGTTTCTATAAATGCTTGTGGCTGCTCTGCGTGTACCCAATGGCTGGCGGACAAGCTTGCAAATTGGGCTTTTGTGAAATGGGCTTTGATGTGTTCAATATCATCATCCCGCACGTAATCACTGCGTTCACCACGAATAAATAAGCTTGGTTTGTCGTAGCGTGCATCCCCGCACACGGCTTGCTGGATGGCAGGGTAGTTGGCTTTTAATGCAGCTAAGTTAATGCGCCATACTAGACGACCATCTTCTTCACCTTTGCCACCTTCGCTATTTGCACCATCTTTTTTCGTCAGATTCATTAATAAAAATTGGCGCACCATTGTGTTTCTAATTTTGCTGCTTAGTGCTTGGTCAACCTCGCTGCGGTTTTGCATGGTTGAGAGGCCTACTGCCATCATGGCATCAATCAAGTGGCTGTGTTCATCAGGGTAAGCACGCATTGCCATGTCGACAATAATTAGTCGGTCAATACGCTCAGGGTACTGCGTTGCAAATTGCATCGCGACTTTCCCGCCAAGTGAGTGGCCTAGCAAATGAATGGTGTCCAGATTGAGCGAATCACACAGTTCAACAAGGTCTTCTGCCATATCGGCATAGCTTTGCGTGTCACTGTGTGGTGACCTGCCATGATTACGCAAATCTACGCTAATCACTTGGTTAGTTTGTGAGAAGTGTTTGGCAATCGTGCCCCAGTTATCAGCAGAGCCAAATAGACCGTGAAGCAAGATAAGGGGCTGGCCTTGACCAAGGCTTTGATAATGTAACTGCATAGGGTGCTATTCTAGCGTTTATTTAGAAAGAAAGTTAATGGGCATCAATACGCTTAATGCTATGGCTTTAATTGTTTTGATTGGTAAAGTATTTTGTTTTTATCAATATCTGTTCTACTTTTCACAATATTAGGTATCGCGCGACAATAGCTTCTAGAAAGCCCGATGTTATCGACCAGTTCAGCAACAAAAATTGGTTTTTCCAGCCGATCTAAATACCATTTAATTCGCGCTGTAATTTCATAGGGTATAGGCTCAAAGGTTTGTTTAGTAATAATCATAAGGTCACCTAGGCGAATAGTCCCACCACTAATAATTTGCCCAAGGTAGCCACGTTTTTGCAGTAATTTATTTGGGTTAACCAATGGCTTAAGTTTTTTACATGGTTCATAATGAAAAGTGAGCCTAATCTCAACCTCTCCAAATTTAACAACAGTTCCAGATGGGAGGCTGTGAATATCTTCACTAAGCAATATATTTTCTCTCAGCGCAGCTGGTTTTAAACCAAATTCAGTTAGCGTCGAAGATGGCAAAATAAGCACATGCCGCCAAGGGTGGCATTGACGATTAGTTGCTAACCCGTTTGTATTAGCAACAAGGGCATGTTGAGGGATTGCATCACCTGCTTTGTTATGGGTGAATAATTGCTCAATCATGAAAGTGCTCGTTTGTCATGTTGTAATTTTTTAAGAGTGACATACTTATTTTTAAATTTACAGCTCAGAGCTTATAACCTAATCATTTTTTCGCAAACTGTAGATAAGACAAAATCTGCCAAAGTGAGTTCGCACGTGATAGCTGTCATACTGTCATCATTAATCTCCATATTGAAATTCCAGCCAATGGCGCAAGTAAATACGATGAATCACAAAGACAGACCCAAACTAAAACGTAATCCAAAACAAGTCGTCTCGTTAAAAGATTTATGGCCTTTTTTAAAACCTTATCGCTTACAAATGGGTATTGCTTTTGTATTGTTAAGCTTGGCCTCTGCAGCATTACTATTAGTGCCATTAGCGTTCCGTGATTTAATTGATATCGGCTTTGGCAGCAGTGGAGGTAACAGTGATGGCGCAGCCCCTGCGATTAACATTGATACCAAGTTTGGCGTGCTATTTGGTCTAGCCGCTTTTTGGGCACTTATGGTTGCCTCACGGTACTACATGGTTTCGTGGATAGGTGAGCGCGTGACGGTGGATTTACGCAGTGCGGTTTATGCCAGCGTATTAAGGCAATCTCCACAGTTTTTTGAAACCTTACAAACGGGGAAGTGCTCTCTCGTTTAACGGGTGATACCACGCTTATTCAAACGGTTGTGGGCAGTTCAGCGTCGATGGGTTTACGCAGTTTGTTTCAGTTTACTGGTGGCACGATTATGCTTGCAGTAACTAGCTTTTACTTGTTTTCGATTAATATAGGTTTAATGATCTGTTTGATTTTCCCCATCATGTTAATCGGTCGTTCAGTCAAAAAGCTCTCACGTGAATCGCAAGACCGTATTGCCGATAGCTCAGCCATGGCAGGTGAAATTTTAAATGCAATGCCAACCGTACAATCTTATACGCAAGAAACACGTGAAACGAATCGCTTTTCGAAAAGCGCACACTTGAGCTTTATCACGGCTATTCGGCGTGTAAAAGTCAGAGCACTGCTCACTGCCGTGATTATTACCGCGGTGATGGGTACCATTATTTTTGTATTATGGTTAGGCGCACGCCAAGTGAGTGAGGGCGTGATGACAGGTGGCGAACTGGCTTCATTTGTCTTATATGCCGCCATGGTGGCAGGTAGTGTGAGCACAATGGCGCAGGTATGGGGCGATATTATGCGTGCCGCTGGCGCTACAGAGCGTTTGCTAGAATTATTGCATACAGAAACAGCCATTACTGAAGCGGCTAATCCATTACCATTAGCTGACGAATCCCAAGCCGACATTCAATTTAATCATGTGCAATTTCACTATCCATCGCGACCACTTAACCCTGCGATAAACAACGTAAATCTGCACATTAACGCAGGTGAAACCGTGGCTTTGGTTGGGCCATCAGGTGCAGGCAAAACTACTATTTTTCAACTGTTGTTACGGTTCTACGATGCACAAACTGGTAGCATTACCATTAATGGCCAAAATATTAACGACATCAGCTTGCATGATTTACGTCGTCTTATTGCAATCGTCCCGCAAGACCCCGTTATTTTTTCTGCCAATGTATTAGAAAACATACGCTACGGACAACCAGACGCGACGGATGAAGCAGTGATCGCCGCTGCCAATGCTGCACAAGTCGCGCAGTTTGTGCCGCAATTACCCGATGGTTACAACACCTTCTTAGGTGAGCGCGGTACCCGCTTATCGGGCGGGCAAAGGCAACGCATCACCATTGCGCGCGCCATGTTAAAAGATGCACCTATTTTATTATTAGACGAAGCCACCAGTGCGCTAGATGCCGAATCTGAAATACTCGTGCAAGCAGGGCTTAATGCCGCCATGCAAGGCAGAACCACACTGATTATTGCCCACCGATTAGCCACCGTACAAAAGGCCGATAAAATCGTTGTCATGGAAAATGGTGAGATTGTAGAAACGGGTGATGCGATCGAGCTTCGCAAAAAAGGCGGCTTGTACGCAAGGCTTGCTGAATTACAGTTCACAACTGACTTGCCACTTTAGTGGCTAGCGAAGTTGGTGATGCCCTTTCTCATTTGACTTACCGCTTCAGCGGTTAGTGAAAATGGTGATGCCCCTTACGGGTACAGCAGTTAGCGAGGTTGGGAACACCCTTTACGAGTGCACGGGTATAGCGCTTAGCTTGTTTGGTGGCGCCTCTTGTGGGTGAAGTGTGTAGGTTACCCAACGACCGAATTGGCTGACTACTTGGTTTGATCAATATTGCGTAAAATAGGTTAATGGTTAACTCAAAAAATTCACAAATTATTTCTCCATTACGTCAGCTAACCGCCACATTCGCGTTCAACGGGAAACTAGAGCGGATTTTCTTAAGGCCAGCTAGAAATGTGATTGCGGATGATGTGTCACGAGTAGAAGCAATTGCTGATAGGGGTTTAGTTGGCGACAGGTCAAGCGCTAAAACGACTAACAACCCTCAAGGCAGTAAACGCCAAGTCACGCTCATTCAGGCTGAGCACTTACCCGTGTTAGCAGCACTTTTAAAAACGCCTGTCGATGTTCAATTTCTTAGGCGTAACTTGGTTGTTTCAGGTATTAACTTATTGGCGACTAAAGGTTTATTTAAAGACCAGCCCATGCAACTAACGATTGGCGATGTGGTGTTAGAGATAACTGGGCCTTGTGAACCTTGCTTTAAAATGGAAGCGGTATTGGGTAAGGGCGGTTATAACGCAATGCGTGGGCATGGTGGTATGACAGCACGTATTGTCAAGGGTGGTGATTTGTATGTGGGCGATACGGTCACTTGTTCAGTATATGATGACGTGCAAAAGATGGCCGGAATCAATCAAACTCCTTCTTTATTTTAATATACCCCTTTGGTTCTGAAAATGTAGGGTGACAGTAAGCAAAATGCATTGTGTTCTACGCAAGTTAATCGCCGAAATATTAAGGAATCAAACTGGCTAATCCTTTGATTTTTTGATCTGCCCTCTATTATTTATTCATCATTACTTGTGTTAGGAAGCGGTAAGCAATACTTTCAAGCTTTATTATAAAATTTCCAACGCTATGAAAGTCTTTACCAAGGAGGTCATCAGTTTTTATTTCGAACGTTTTGATTTCTTCTCCAAAAGATTTATCTAATACACTATATGGAACACCTTTTTGCCGTTCTTCAATTAGTTGAGAAAGAGTAATATCACTTGTGGCACTTTTTTTCCTATTGTAAAATGCGTTCACAATGATGTGGCTTGTAGCACCAATGTCTTCAAACATTTTAATTAAGGCAGAAGTTTGCGCCTGTGCTTTACCTTTACTAATCGTTAATATGGTGCGGCAAACAATTTTCTGCCTAATGAAATCGATCTCTATTGAAAACTTATTCTTGCGATCATTGTTGATGAAATATTCAGAGATAATAATTTTTGATGCTTGCAAACTATTTAAGATTTCATCAGTTCTATCTTCGTTTGCTAAGAGTTCGACATAGAGACCAGATTTGTCAGTTAGTTGTAGGCTTACATCTTTCTCTTCCTGCTTATATGAATCTATAACTTGGTCTAATAAAGTCGGTTCAATTTTTTGGTCAACCTGATAGTTGTGAATTTTATTGACTGCATCTTTCCACTTTTTACCCATATGCTGGTAGTCTGAAAGGTTTCTGTGAGCATCAAAAAAGCGTCGTAATTCTTTGAGGATGTATATATGGTCTTCATCCTTAATTGCATTATTCCGAATTAATCTAGATGCAGTTATTTTTAGATATGTCCAAGACCAATGATAAAGATTAAATCTTCTTTTTTTAAGCTTTACTGGTGAGTCAAAAGGATTGGTAGCAAGGTGGTTTGAAATAGTAATAATGTCATTAATCCCGACCTCACGTGCAAATTCAGCATAGCGTTCGATTTGAGTTTCCTCAATGGCATTGTCTTTCACTTTCGATTCAACAAAGCAAGCCCATTCAACAATCGGCACATGTTTGCCACTAGTAATCACAATTAAGCCATCTGGGCGACTACCATTTTCTTTATGGTCTATTTCTGTATAAACATGCAAAGCTGCGTTTCTAGCACTTAGTTTCCCTATCTTTATACCTGATAGCAATTCTTCACGATATTCTTTTACCGCGCTTAATGATGCAAGAAAAATGGATGTTGTTGCAGTTTCGTTATCTACATTGCCATTTGGAAAAAGTCTGGCAGATTTTAATTCCATCGCCTCTGTTGAATCAAAGTTGAATATTTGATGTAGATCAGATAAATTTGTTTCCCCAAAATCTATTTTTTTTGCCATTTGCGCTCTCCATCTTTTCTTATGAGATATTAGGATAAAGTTAAAAAAATTATATCATGTCTTACATAGCTTAATGAGTAGTATTACATTAATCTACCATAGACAAAACAAAACCCGCCGAAGCAGGTTTTATTTTGAATGTAAAGTGATGGTCTGTTTTGTCAAATCAATAAAGTCTAGTTCACCAGCCTTCATGTCAGGCACCATTAAATAGCGCTCATCTTTAGTCAGCGCGATATCAGCAGCCGCTTGGTATTGTGGGCCTATGGTTGTAATGTCACCATCTAGGCCTACAGCAAACACCTTGCCATTCTTCCAATCACTGACATACAGCGTACCGCTTGAGTGATGCACAAGCCCATCACCGCCGCCAAAGCCTTCATCAAGGTCTGAGACTTCACCAGTTTCAGTATTTAAGTTATATAAAATACCTGAAGTGAAATCAACAAACATTAAAACCTTGCCAGTGTCATCAGCCAGCAAGCCATTAGGTGCCATCACTAAAGGATTATCTGCACCATCTATTAACTTAGTCACTTCACCGCTCGCGTTAACCTTATAAATCACGCCGCCTTTGCCTGTGCCCATAATGTCACCACTATCAGAGATATATAAATTGCCTTGCGGATCAGCCTCTAAATCATTTAAAAATTGCGGTGTTTTTGGAAAAGCACTCGCTGGTACGAATACTTCTTTTTGCGCAGCATCAGCTAAGTTAATTTTAACAATTTTGGTTTTATCCGCCACATACAGCGAGTCACCAATAATGACTAAGCCTTTAGGGTCATCAAAACCATCAGTAAACAAGCTGACTTGGCCGTTTTCAATCACGCTAATTTGGCCATCGCCGTCTTTGCCAAATTCATTAATTTCAGATACATAAACCTTGCCATCGTTGGCTTGCACAACTGATTCAGGCGATTTTAATCCAGTAATTTTTGTTAATTCAACCGCGACTGGCTCCTTCTCGGCACAGCCAATCAGGCAGGCAGAGGCAACAGCACTTAATAGTGTGATTTTAAATGAACGCGCTAAAAATGAACGGGATATTGGCTGATTAAATAACATAGCTTCCTCAATGGGTTAGTAATGGTTTATGTTGGGTTGCTATTATGCACCCAACATTACGTGGAAATTTTACCTTAGCCAAGTAGGGTGAGTAAAGTATTGCTTCATTTCATGATTGATTTAATGCGATTTGACAGAATTTTAAAACAGCAAAAAGCACATTTAACCAAGTTACCATCGATGTGTTTGAATTGTTTTTTGAGTGGTTTTTTAACTTCCCAAGTACCTTTATAGCCATTTGGAAATACCACTAAATCACCAGCTTTGAATGACGTTGAAGGGCTACCATCTTCAGGAGTTATTTCACACTCACCTTCTAAAATAAGTGCGGTTTCTGTCGTCACAAATGCCCATGGGAAAGTTGAGACTTCTTTTTCCCATGTTGGCCAGTACGCCGTGCCCATTTCTTTTAAAACTGCTTCACTTGGGTTGCTAGTAACTGTAATTGCTTTCATGTTAATTCCTATTAGTTAGCGTGATGCCCAGAACCAAAATGATTTGGGATGCGACATAGTATGTTGTTGAGACTGTTTTGCCTAGCCTTTCTCAATCGACTTACTGCTTTCTCAACTGACTCGCCACTTTTTCAACCGACTTACTGCTTCAGCAGTTAGCGAGGTTGGGAACACCCTTTACGGGTGTAGTGGCTAGAGAAGTTGGTGATGCCCTTTACGGGTACAGCGGTTAGTGAAAATGGTGACGCCCTTTACGGGTGCACGGGTGTAGTGGTTAGCGAGATTGGGGACACCCCTTGCGGGTGTGCGGTCTTGTTGGTGTAGCGTTTAGTGAGGTGTTGATGAGGCGGTTAGAAACCAGGCTAGCTGACATCTTGTTTTTTAACGCTAGAAACAAGCGCGTATACCAAGTAAAATGCGACTTAAATTGGTTACACATTATATTAACAGCAGCATTAACAGTAATAGATTACAGCCAATTTAAAACAGGAAAAATACCCTAAACCGCTCGCACAGACTTAACGAAAGAAAAAAGCACAATGACAAAAGCAACACAGACACTAGAAACCCTGAACCAACGGTTAAGTTATATTATCGGTGAAAATATGGCAACGCAACTCAAAAATGATGGTATTGAGTTAGATACGGATGCACTAGTGATGGCAGTCGTTGATGTGACTGCTGGCAACCCATCACGCCTAACTGAAGAAGATAAAAACAAAACCGTTGAAGCAATGCAAAAAATTCACCAAGAAAAACAACAGGTTGAGCAAGGTGAAGAATCTGTAAAAAATACGGCAGAAGGTGCTGCTTATCTAGCAAAAAATGGCAAAAAGAAAGGTGTTAATACAACAGACACTGGCTTGCAATACAAAGAACTCGTTACTGGCAAAGGTAAAAAACCAAAAGCAAGCGATACTGTGAAAGTGCATTACAAAGGCACACTCATTGATGGCACAGTATTTGATAGCTCTTATGACCGTGGTGAACCAGCTGTGTTTCCTGTCAATGGTGTGATTGCTGGATGGACAGAAGCGCTGCAGCTAATGAACGTTGGCGATAAATTTAAGTTAGTGATTCCATCTGATTTAGCTTATGGTGCAAATGGCAGCGGCCAATCAATCGGGCCAGATGCTACCTTGGTTTTTGAAGTTGAATTGTTGGGTATTGAATAAGACAGCTTTTATTTTTTGAATGAAAGTGTAACGTAACATCATTAATACGCATTTAATGGTGTTACGTCGCCAATTTTATTTCCCAGTTTTTCTTTCTTATTGTCACAACAAGCTGCAAAGAAAACCCAATTGATTAGCACAATTTAATGACATATACCGTATTGCCCCAGTGGCCAAAAACCTACCCTGAGACGCATGCACGCGGATCACTCAAACGCAATAACGAAGATTTTCGTGTCACAGAGCTGCCCTTGGTATTGCCATCAGGTGAGGGCGAACATATTTGGTTGCATGTTAAAAAAGACGGCGCAAATACAGCCTATGTTGCGCAATGCCTTGCTAACTATGCAGGTGTAAAAGAAATAGATGTCGGCTATGCAGGCTTAAAAGACCGTTATGCCATTACGCAGCAGTGGTTTAGCATTTATTATCCAAAAGGTGAAACACCTGACTTTTTGCTATTAAAGCATGATGAATTCACCGTATTAGCACAAAGCCGCCATGTTAAAAAATGTCGCCGTGGCGATTTACTCGGCAATACGTTCGATATTGTGTTGCGAGATGTAGAAGGCGAACAAGCGAATATTGAAGCAAACTTAATGCAGATACAACAGCATGGCATCCCTAACTATTTTGGTCCTCAGCGATTTGGGCACGATGGCGGCAATGTTGAACAAGGTTATTTGATGCTGACACGAGAAACCCGTGACCGCCACCAAAAAAAGAAAGGCATATATTTATCCGCAGTCCGCTCTTTTGTCTTTAATGAAATACTGGCAGAACGTATTAACAATGGTCTATGGGGCAAGACGCTAGAGGGCGATGTTTTAGATGATGCTGACCTAAAGAAGACTGATTTAAATGAGGCTGTTTTAAACAACTCGGGTATGCCGACAGGTGCGCTATGGGGGCGTGGGCGTATCAGCACCACAGCCGCAGCTGCTGAGTTAGAAAATGCCATTGCCAAACAACATGCGCCTTTATGTGAAGGCATGGAGCATGCCGGCCTAAAGCAAGAGCGCCGGGCTTTGGCAGCCATACCCAAAGAGATGATATGGCAATGGCTAAACCATGAAAACAGTACGCAGCTACAGCTCACATTTTCATTATCAGCTGGTTATTATGCTACCTCAGTCCTGCGAGAAATATTAGATGCACAAGAGCCGGAAAGAATTAACGTCGACGGAATATCGCCAACGGGGTGAGATTTAATTTTAATCTGACCTTAATTAGTTCCATTTTTTAATGTGCTTAAATGCCATATCTAAATACGGGCTGATTAATTCTTTAAGTACTGGTATTTCATAGCTACACCGAGCTTGAATATTGATTAAAGGTAGGTTCGCCAGCCCACGCAAAGACTGGTATAACTTTTCGGGGCAGCTTCTTTGTAATGGATGAGGGCGGTCATCAAGTTCTATCACACACAAGACCGTTAAATCATGCTTATTGTATAAGACGAAATCGAAGATATTCTCACCATAATTACAAACAGAGTTTCTATTAAGACACTTTAGTTCTTCAAGTACATCATTTACCCTGACTTTCGTCGCTACAAATGCCTTATCTTCCACTGTCTGGTTTAAAAAATGTAGAAAGTTTCTCGCAAAGTAGCGTAAGGCGGCAAGTATTTTTTTGACTTTTTCTGGTTGGCTACTAGGTGACGATATGTCATTTAATATCATGGCTATTCAGACGATTACTATCTGCTAAAGGCCATGTGCCATAGCCGATGCTTCAGCTTCAGCTTTAGCTTTCTCTTCTGAATTTCTGTCCGGAGATAAAGTAGCCTCTATGTTAATGGTTTTTATATTGCTCACACCGATAAAATTCAGCCATAAATTGATATACGGCTTCTGTAAATCATAAGCTTCAAACCCTGTTCCTTCTCCATAACCAGCACCACTGGAATAAATAACGACTGCAGATTTATCTTTTAATAATCCTTTATAACTTTCTTCTGGTGAATAACTCCAGGCCATGCCTGGTTGTGTAATCACATCAATATACTGTTTCAATCTATAAGGAATACCAAAATTCCACATAGGCACACTGATTACATATAAATCAGCTGTATTAAAATGATTGAAAATATTTTCAACAGTTTTCCATGCTGCAGCTTGCTCATCTGTTGGGCTTTCTCCATTTAAAACAGCATATTTTGCATCAAGCATATGTCCATCAAATACAGGTAGATCCATACTCCATATATCTAGAGTTTCTATCTCAGCATCTGGTTTCTGACTTTTGTACGCCTCTAGAAATTCATTTGTCACACTAATCGAATGTGAACGATTCTTGCGTGGAGATGATTCTATATGTAAAACCTTATGCATCGTATTCCCCTAACTTATTATTCCATATGATAAATATTTAAAATTTATATCAATTTGGTGTTCTTTTCATTATGTTTCGTCAACCGTTTATACGGTCTGTAAAGTTTAATACGAATCGTTATCATACTCAATACATTTTTTAGAAAAGTTTCTAAATTTATAAAAGCATCGTGTCTAAAACTAAAGGTTCATGTTTGAGAAAGTTCAGGGCAATCCAGAGTGAAATTAAAACGTAAAAGAACTTACCTACTTATTATCAGCTGGTTGTTACGCCACTTCAGGCATGCGGGAAATATTAGATGCGCAAGAGCCAGATAGGTTTAAAGCTGACGACAAATGAAATGGCAACCTTAAAGTGAAAAAACACATCCATTAACAAATCAATGGAGTCTGACCCCATTGATTTTCTGGTCTTTCCTTTGTATATATTTTGGATTAATATGTATTATCCAATTAATAATTGGAGCCAAAAACTACATTAGGAGGTAATTATGAAATTTCTTACACCTACACTACATGGCCTCGGAGATTATGTTGCAGCGGTGGTTTTAATTGTCGCACCATTCATTCTTGACATCAAAGATCAATCTGTGATTGGTCATTGGCTTTCCATTGTTAGCGGCATTAGTCTAATTATTTACAGTTTGTTCACTAACTACACCTTCAGCATTGCTAAAGTAATTCCTTTTAAAGTGCACCTAGTGTTCGATTCATTGGCTGGATTGGCCATGATAGCGATGGCATTTGTACTTGAACTTGATATGACTGGTCAAGTCTACTTTATCGCTATGGGGGCCGGTGTGCTGGTGGTCGTTACTGTAACCCAGATAGATGCTTAAAGTAGCATATTTTTAGAATTGTTAAATAAAAAAACCCGCCGAAGCGGGTTTGTTTTTGGTGCTGGTTAGCATATTCCAACTTCAATTCGAAGGTGAGGCTAGGCGGTAAGCCGCTTGCAACGAAGGCAATACGTTAAGTACGACTAGGCGCAAACGGTGAAGCCAACGACGCATCACCGAAGAAGTGATGATTGGAATTACATCATGCCGCCCATACCGCCCATTCCACCCATATCAGGCATTGCTGGTGCTGCACCTGCTGCATCTTGCGGTGCTTCAGCAATCATGCAGTCTGTTGTTAGCATTAAGCCAGCAATAGAAGCTGCATTTTGTAGTGCAGAGCGGGTTACTTTTGTTGGGTCAAGAATGCCCATTTCGATCATGTCGCCATACGTTTCATTAGCGGCGTTGTAACCGTGGTTACCTTTACCTGCTGCTACGTTATTGACAACAACTGAAGGTTCAGCACCTGCATTATCAACGATTTGACGTAGCGGTTCTTCAACTGCACGTAAAACGATTTTAACGCCAGCTTCTTGGTCTAGGTTATCACCTTTAACTTTAGCAATCGCGTCTAGTGCACGAATAAATGCAACGCCGCCGCCAGCAACAATACCTTCTTCAACTGCTGCGCGTGTTGCATGCAATGCATCTTCTACACGGGCTTTTTTCTCTTTCATTTCGATCTCAGTAGTCGCGCCAACTTTAATTACTGCAACACCGCCTGCTAGTTTAGCCACACGCTCTTGTAGTTTTTCGCTATCGTAATCGCTAGTAGAAGCTTCTACTTCTGCTTTGATTTGTGAGATGCGAGATTTGATGTTGCCTTCTGTACCAGCGCCATCAATGATGATGGTGTTTTCTTTACCGATTTCGATGCGTTTAGCTGAACCTAGTTGCTCTAGTGTCGCTTCTTCTATTTTCAAGCCAACTTCATCAGCAATAACGGTACCGCCAGTCAAAATGGCGATATCTTCTAACATGGCTTTACGGCGATCGCCAAAACCAGGTGCTTTAACAGCCACTGTTTTTAAGATGCCACGGATGTTATTCACAACAAGTGTTGCTAATGCTTCACCATCAATGTCTTCAGCGATAATAAGCAGCGGCCGGCTTTCTTTAGCCACTTGCTCTAGTGTTGGTAGTAAATCACGGATGTTTGAGATTTTTTTGTCGTGTAATAACACGTATGGATTTTCTAGCAGTGCAATTTGACGATCTGCATTGTTAATGAAGTATGGTGATAGGTAACCACGGTCAAACTGCATACCTTCAACAACGTCTAATTCATTCGTTAGGCCAGAACCGTCTTCAACGGTAATGACACCTTCTTTACCGACTTTTTCCATTGCGTCTGCAATGATGTCACCAACTGAAGCGTCTGAATTAGCTGAGATAGAGCCAACTTGTGCAATTTCTTTGCTGGTTGTACATGGTTTTGATTGCTTTTGTAGTTCAGCTGTTGCTGCTTCAACTGCTTTATCAATACCGCGTTTAAGATCCATTGGGTTCATGCCAGCTGCAACTGATTTCATGCCTTCGCGAATAATCGCTTGTGCTAATACGGTTGCTGTTGTTGTGCCGTCGCCAGCGATGTCATTGGTTTTAGAAGCTACTTCTTTAACCATTTGTGCGCCCATGTTTTCAAATTTGTCGCTTAGTTCGATTTCTTTAGCAACTGAAACACCATCTTTAGTGATGGTTGGTGCGCCGAATGAGCGCTCTAATACTACGTTACGGCCTTTAGGGCCTAAGGTTACGCGTACCGCATTTGATAATACATTTACGCCATTTACCATTTTTTGACGGACGTCGTCACCGAATTTTACGTCTTTTGCTGCCATGTTAAATTCTCCTAATGCTTACGTTAATTGAATGTGTTTGTGATATTGCGATTAATTATTCGATAATCGCAAGAATGTCTTCTTCTGTCATCACTAGTAGCTCTTCGCCATCTACTTTTATAGGTGTACCGCCATAGCTTTTAAATAACACTTTGTCCCCAACTTTAACGTCTAAAGCAATGCTTTTGCCGTTGTCATCTTTTTTGCCTGACCCTATTGCGGTGATCACACCTTCAGCTGGTTTTTCTGCAGCAGAATCTGGAATGACAATACCTGATGCGGTTGTGCGTTCTTGTTCTGAGCGTTTAACAACGACACGATCATGTAATGGACGAATTTTCATTAGATTTCACCTTTGGTTATGCTTAAACTAGCATATGTTAATAAAGTAATTTGAACGCGAGATTTTAGCACTCACATGGTTAGATTGCTAACTTTGGGTTTAATTAAGTTATTTCAAGGGTTAGCACCTAAAAATATTTAATTTAGGAGTCACAGTTTTGGCTGAAGAAAATGAACCAGTAAAAAAATACCAGAAGCGGGTATTCAGCAATTAAATTTAAGCTACGATAAGGTGCAAGACAGACTGCTATTCAAAGTAGGGCTTAGTGATAATACTGAGCTTGTGTTGTGGTTTACCTATCGCTTTTGCAGGCAATTATGGACGGCGCTAAATGGCAAGACGCATTTGCCAGCAGCGATACCTTTTGAGCTAGAAAACACCCCAGGACAGTCCGTTAAACAGTTTAAGCAAGAAGCGAAAGCAACTGAAGCATTGGGGAAAATGGATTTTGCTACTAAATATACGCCCCGTAAGGTAGTGCGTAACAAGGATGTGATGCTAGCAATAGAAATGAAAATGTCAGAAGAAGACGCTAAACACATCGATATTACTTGCCAAAAAGGCGTGGTCGTACACATTAAGTTGAGTCAAGAGCTTGTTCTGGCACTGTGCAATATGTTGCAGATCACCACAAAAGAGGCGGGGTGGGAGATGGGTGCGTCAGCCGTGCCGGCGACGAAAATTGAGGCGAATGAAACGGGAGTGCTGCATTAATGGAGTATATAAAGTTAGGCTATACCAACCTTAATGTGTCAAAAGTGTGCTTAGGCACCATGACATTTGGTGATCAAAATACGCAATTAGAAGCGCATAAACAATTAGATTATGCAATGAGCCAAGGCATTAACTTTATTGATACAGCAGAAATGTACCCAGTACCGCCGAAAGCAGAAACCTATACGCGTACCGAGACCATGGTCGGGCATTGGTTGAAAAATCAAGCACGCGACAAAATTATTTTAGGTAGTAAAGTGGCTGGGCGTAATCGCTATATGCCGTGGATACGTAATGGTGATGATTCGTTGACGCGCGCTAATATTCGCAGTGCCATTGAAGATTCACTTAAGCGCTTGCAAACTGATTATATTGATCTATATCAAATCCATTGGCCGGAGCGTAATGTACCGTTATTTGGGCAATATCAATTTGACCCTGCATTAGAAAAAGATGATGCGGGTAAGCAAAAAGTATGGGTGAGTATTCACGCACAATTAGAAACGCTGGCAGAGCTGGTTAAAGAAGGCAAAGTACGAGCGATTGGCGTTTCTAATGAAACGCCTTGGGGCGTGATGGAGTTTTTACGCATTGCCGAAGAATATAGCTTGCCGCGTATTGCGACTATACAAAACTGTTACAACCTGATGAACCGCGGCATGGAGTTTGGCATGACTGAAATTTTGCATCGCGAGAATATTAGTTTGCTGGCTTATTCGCCACTTGCCTTCGGGCATTTAAGTGCTAAATATATTGATAATTCGAAAGCCAAAGGACGTGTGACGCAATTTTTAGGTTATGCGCAACGTTATAAAAAACCGAATGTGATTCCAGCGACAACAGCCTATGCAGCCATTGCACGTACACATGATTTATCACCCACGCAATTAGCTTTAAGCTATGTGTATCATCGCTGGTTTGTGGGTAGCACCATTATCGGCGCGACGAGTATGACGCAGCTAAAAGAAAATATTGGCGCGTATCAAGCTCAATTAAGTGATGCAGCGATCGCGGAAATTGAGCAGATTCATTTGACCATGATGAATCCGGCACCTTAATGAATGGCTATGCTGCTTTGCGTTTACTTTTTGATTTTAAAATCCCATAAGCCACAAAGCAAAAGCCAACACCTAATCCTGCTAACACAATGCTGGCCATATGTTCTTGTATAAAGCCGATACTACTAAAGTAATAACCTGCCAGCACGAGGCCGACTACCCATAAAAAAGCACCGATGGTAGAGGCGAATAAGTATTTTTTATATTGCATTTCAGTGACGCCAGCGAGTAGTGGGGCAAATGTTCTAATCATGGCGATATAGGGCGACACCATGAGCGTGAATTGACCATATTTGTCGTAAAACTTGCGCGTTTTATCAAGTGCGTTTTTATTTGCCCAGCGCGAATGGCTATTGCTAATTTTATGCCCGAACATTTTACCGATTTGGTAACTGACTAAATTACCTAAAATAATCGCACTGCCGAGTGTGAGCATGGTTAAGTTTAAGTTGAGTGAGCCAAGGCTACAAAATGAACCAGCAATAAAGATGAGCGGGTTGCCTGGTAGGAAGAATAGCGGAAAGATACCGATCTCTAAAAACACTATCGCAAACAGCAGCAAGTAGACTAAATTGCCGTGCATGGCAATAAAGCCAGCAATTTGTGCATCTAGATTAGATAAAAGACTTAATATTTCCATTGTTTCCCCCCATAGATTCTCTAGATAAATAAAAACGAATTGTTTGTGCTGTTATTGAATCAATATAAACTAAAATATGATTGATGACCTTAATAAAACTATTTTTTGTAAAAGCACGTACAATTTAAGCAATGAAAAATCAGAACTTACTAGATAGAAGCTTGCAGGCTGTTTGGCACCCTTGCACGCAAATGAAGCAGCATGAGCAGCTTCCGCTTATTCCAATGAGTCGTGGCGATGGCGTTTGGTTGATAGATCATACAGGTAAGCGTTATTTGGATGCCGTGAGTTCTTGGTGGGTTAACTTATTTGGGCACAATAACCCACGTATTAAAGATGCGATTAAGCAGCAGTTAGATACCTTAGAACATGTGATGTTGGCTGGGTTTACACATGAACCTGTTGTTAAGCTGTCAGAAAAATTATCTCAGCTAACAGGGCTAGGCCATGCGTTTTATGCCAGTGATGGGGCTAGCGCGACCGAGATCGCTTTAAAAATGAGTTTTCATTATTGGCGCAATGTAGGTCAAACAGAAAAAACACAGTTTATTAGTTTGCAAAATAGTTACCACGGTGAAACGTTAGGCGCTTTGGGTGTGACAGATGTGGCTATTTTTAAAGACACCTATGCCAGTTTGCTCACACAATCAGCGCAAATGCCTAGCCCGGATTTTAGATTGGCTGAGGCTGGTGAGCGTGCAGAAGCGTACGCCTTGCGTTGTGCTGAGTCATTAGAGGCGTATGTGGCAGAACACCATGAAACGCTCGCTGCTTTTATTATTGAGCCTTTGGTGCAATGTGCGGCAGGCATGGGAATGTACCATCACAGTTATTTAAAACGCGCACGTGAGATATGCACGCAACATAATGTGCACTTGATTGCAGATGAAATTGCCGTTGGTTTTGGGCGCACAGGTACCATGTTTGCGTGTGAACAAGCCAATATAAAGCCTGATTTTATTTGCTTATCAAAAGGCATTACCGGTGGCTATTTACCATTATCTGCCGTGCTCACAACCGATGCGGTGTATGCGGCTTTTTATGACGATAGTACTGCGCGTGGTTTTTTGCATAGCCATAGTTATACGGGCAACCCACTAGCATGTAGCGCCGCGTTAGCGACCTTGGAAATTTTTGAAACAGATGATGTGCATCATAAAAATAAACAAACGGCAGCCTATGCAAAAGATAAAATGCAAGCGCTTACTAACCTGCCAATTGAGCATATGCGCCAGCAGGGCATGATATGGGCTGTTGATATTAAAACTAATAACCCGTCTTTTGCTAAAGATTGCTATGCGCAAGCCTTAACGCAAGGCTTGCTTTTACGGCCTATCGATAATACCGTTTACTTGATGCCGCCTTATGTGGTCAATGAGGCTGATATTGATTTTATGATTGAAGCGACGCAATATGCTATTCAACACGCATTATGAAAAAGACCTTTCTCTTTATTAGTTTAATGGTGGCATCTTGTTTAGCCTATGCGGCGCTGCCCGTAGCGGTTTCAGCAGCATTGAAGAAAGCAGGTATCTCAGAATCGAATGTAGGCATATTTGTGCAGCGCGTGGGTGATAACAAGCCTTTGCTGAGTGTTAATGCAGATAAGAGTATGCACCCTGCATCAGTCATGAAACTGGTAACAACTTATGCTGGGTTAGCATTATTAAAACCAACATATCGCTGGAAAACCGAAATATATAGCAACGGTGCATTAGTTGATGGTTTGTTGGATGGGGACTTAATTATTAAGGGTTACGGTGACCCTAGCTTTAAAGAAGCTGAGTTTAGACGGATGTTGGTGAGCTTGCAGCAACGTGGCGTTAAAAAAATTGCTGGCGATTTGGTGTTAGATAAAACATACTTTGCAGAAAAAATTGGCAGCATTAAACGGTTCGATAGTGAAATATGGCGCGCTTATAACGCAAAACCAAGTGCGCTGATGGTGGATGGGCGTAAAACGACGTTCGTATTTAATGTGCGAGATAAAGCAATTACGATTCACCAAGAGGTGGAATTGCCCGAAGTGCAGATCGTGAATAATATGAAGTTGCGTAAAGGCTATTGTGGTAGCTGGCGCAATAATATGGCCTACGATGTACAGATATCTGCAAGCCAGGCAACGGTGACGTTTTCTGGAACATTTTCGCCAAGATGCGGTGATAAGTATTTAGAGTTGAGTGTATTTGATGATGAAAAATATGCATTTTTTGCATTCAAAAAATTATGGCGACAGTTGGGCGGTACGTTTAAGGGTCAGTTAAGGCGACAATGTAGCATGCCGCCATTAACTGACAAACTAGTGGTGCAATATTCTCAGCCATTAGGCAGTATTGTGCGGGATATTAATAAATGGAGTAATAATGTGATGGCGCGGCAACTGCTATTAACGATTGCCGCTAACCAGAATGAAACACCTGCCAGCGAAGTGAGAGGCATGTTGGCAGTTAAAAGCTGGCTGGCAGCGCGCGGTCAGAACCATGAAGGCTTAGTGATTGAAAACGGTTCTGGCTTATCGCGCATCGAGCGTATTAAAGCAGAAAATTTAGGCAAAATGTTGCTCAATGCTTATCACGGACCTTACATGTCAGAGTTGATGGCCTCAATGCCGATATTGTCCTTAGATGGCACGTTGAGAACGCGGTTACGTGGCTTGCCTGTTAGCGGTAGGGCACATATGAAAACGGGTTCTATTAATAGTGTAAAAGCGATTGCAGGATATGTGTTAGATACGAAAAACCGTCGGCATGTTGTGGTGATGATGGTGAATGATGCCAAAGCATCACGGAGTAAAAAAGCCCAAGACGCATTAATTTCTTGGGTGTATCAACAGCCTTAATACTGTACAACTTAAACTAAGACTGCCGAACTTAACAGTTTATGCAGTATCATAATGGTTTTACTTTTCTTGAAATATGAATATGAAAAATATAAATATTATCGTTGCCACAATATGCCTTTTAACATTAAGTGCGTGTCAGGCTGAATCAAACAATACTGCTAATAAGAAAACAACTGCAATGACTGAAAGTGTAACCGAACTTGTTAAAAATGATACTGTTGTAGGCGCTGGCCGCGAAGCTGAAAGTGGCTTTAATGTGACTGTGCACTACACAGGCTGGCTTTATGATGAAAAAGCTGCTGACAAAAAAGGTGAAAAATTCGATAGTTCGCTAGACAGGAACGACCCATTTAAGTTTGATTTGGGTGCGGGTCAAGTGATTCAAGGTTGGGACCAAGGGTTTACAGGCATGAAAATTGGCGGTAAACGTACACTCATTATTCCTTCAGAAATGGGTTATGGCACGCGTGGAGCAGGTGGCGCTATTCCACCAAATGCGACATTAATTTTTGATGTCGAATTATTAGACGTTAAATAAAAATATAACTTTCGTTACCATACGGCGTTGCTCACAAAAAATAATGTCTTACATATAACGCATATACCACAATATTATTTTTGCGCACGCCTTGTCTGATTTAGGAACTTGTATTTTGTGAATGTGATGGAGTGTTAATTGAAAGTACGCATTAAATGGATAGAAGATGTCGCCTTTATGGGCGAATCTGAAACTGGTCACGCTGTTGTTTTAGATGGGGCGCCTGAAAACGGTGGGCGTAATATTGGTATGCGACCAATGGAAATGTTGCTTATTGGTATGGGTGGCTGCACTTCTTTCGACGTGGTGACTATTTTAAAAAAATCACGCCAGCCGGTGATTGATTGCGTTGCTGAGATTGAAGCAGAACGGTCAGATGCAATACCAAAAGTATTTACTAAAATACATGTGCATTTTGTCATAACAGGTGATAACTTGAATGATACGCAAGTGGCGCGTGCAGTTAAATTATCAGCAGAGAAATACTGCTCAGCCTCTATTATGCTGAGTAAAAGTGTAGAGATTACACATGACTATAAAATTAAAACTAGTGAAGCTAAAGCGAGTGACGAGTAGTGATGAATAGACCACAGGGCATGGTGGGTATACGCCATGTTGCTTTATTTATTCAAGACCTTGAAGCTGCTATTGATTTTTACACCAGTATTATGGGTATGGATATTGAATGGCAGCCTGATGCGGATAATGTTTATTTGACGAATCATGGCGATGTATTTGCTTTTCATCGTGTAGATGAGACGCCGCAAGCACAGCAACGTTTGGACCACATTGGTTTTGTATTAGATAGCGCACAGGCCGTGGATGCATGGCATGCTTATTTCATAGCGCAGGGTGTGCGCATTACAGAAGCACCAGTAACACATCGTGATGGTGCGCGTGGATTTTACTGTTTAGATGCGGTGGGACATTTAATAGAGCTGATCTATCATCCGCCTATTATTAAAGAGATAAATAAATAAATATGGCTATTTAGCCATCACTATTTTCATATCTAACGGTTCTCTTTTATCAATTACGTGTAAAAGGCGATCGATATTGGGATGATTACCAGGGTTGTCAATTGCGTTTTGTGTATGTTCAGAAAATAATGATAAACCTTCTGATGCCGCATCTAACGTGATATTTTCATGCTTCTTATATAGCGCGTAATACACTTTAATTGAGCCTTGACTGCCTGCTTTGTTGTGAAGCACACCATTAGGTTTGCCGTCTTGGTCAAACAATTCAATACACAGAATATTATCAACGTTATCTAAGCTGGCAAGTACATCATTAAAATTTTTCATATGCTGTTTGTGTTGTATCTTCACACGTAATAAGCAGTGGCTGTCATTATTTTTGAAGCGAGTTTCATGCTGGTTTTTACAGACTCAGGCAGGGTGGCAGCACCAAGGTCTTTTGCTTCTTGCGCGTGCGACATTTCATCTTGATGCATCTGTTCGATAATGCGGCGTGTTTTAATATCTTCATCGGGTAGCTTGTCTAAATGGCTAGATAAGTGCGCGCTCACTTGTTGTTCGGTTTCTGCTAAAAACCCTAGGTTCCATTTGTCACCAACGACACCGGCAATAGCACCTAGTGCGAAACTACCGCTATACCAAATCGGATTGAGTAAACTTTTTCTACCACCTAATTCATTAATGCGTGTTTCGCACCAAGCTAGGTGATCGGTTTCTTCTGCCGCTGCATGCTTTAGTGCTTCTACCGTTTGTGGGTTGCGTGATGTGAATGCTTGCCCACTATATAAAGCTTGTGCGCAAATTTCACCTACATGATTAATGCGCATAAGTGCTGCGACTTCATTCTTTTGTTCAGTATTGAAAGTGGCTTCTTCAATATCTTCGTCTGGTCGCGTACGACTTGCGTGCGCTTGGGAAAATACGGTACGTAAACCAGTGTCAAATGTTTGAATAAGGTGGTCGATGAACATTCGCTGAGTGTAATCTAAATTGATTGTAAAACCTATCAATTTTATCTATAGGTTTTATCGGTAGCACTTACATTTAAGCACTTACATTTAAGAGCATATATTAAGTTTGCGTTTAAAAACCTGCTCAGTATCACTAAGCAGGTTTTCCGAAAAAATTAAAAGTTATTGCGTTGCGTCAGCAGTTGTTTTTTCTACCGGCGTTGCTTCAACAGGCAAGCCTTTGAGTAAGTTCATGGCTTGTACAAATTGCAGGTCATCTTTTGTAGCTGGCTCGACTGGGCCTTTAGGCTCAGCAAATTTCGCTTCTTTTAATTTATCTTCGGCTGCTTTTTTAGCAGCCTCTTTTGCGACATCTTTCACCTCTGGTTTTGCTGGTGTCTCACCCTTTTTGGGGTTTTCTAAGTGGCCAGTTAAGTCAGCCTCATGCAATGCATTTGATTGGTCATAGCCATCGCTGACATTAATGTCAGGCACAATGCCTTTGGCTTGAATAGAGCGGCCATTAGGTGTGAAATAACGTGCTGTCGTTAATTTAATAGCACTACCATTATTCATTGGTAAAATAGTTTGCACTGAGCCTTTGCCAAAGCTGGTGACGCCCATGATGGTTGCACGCTTATGGTCTTGTAGTGCACCAGCTACAATTTCTGAAGCAGATGCTGAACCAGCATTGACCAATACAACAATCGGCGTTTCTTTGTAGTCAGCTGGAACACCTCTTAAATAGTCTGGTTTGCCACGTCGCGCGTAGTCTCTTGGCGTGGCTTTAAGGTTCATTTTAGAATCCGCTACACGGCCTTCGGTATAAACCACTAATTTGTCTTTTGGTAAAAAAGCAGCCGATACACCAACAGCAGCATCTAATAACCCGCCTGGGTTGTTGCGTAAATCTAGCACTAAGCCTTTAAATGGACCCTTGTTTTGTATGTGTAGATCGGTTAAGGCTTTGGCTAAATCTTTACCCGTATGCTCTTGGAATTGCGTGATGCGGATATAGCCGTAATCTTTTTCAATATATTTATTCTTTACGCTTTTCGATTTGATAATGGCGCGCACTAATGTAAAGGTCAATGGTCTAGGCGCATTTTTGCGTAGCACTGTGAGTGTAATATCGGTGCCCGGCTTACCGCGCATAATCTTCACTGCATCGTTTAAACCCATGCCGCGTACTTGCTTGTCGTCGAGCTTCATGACCAAATCGCCAGATTTCAAGCCAGCTTTATAGGCTGGACTATCTTCAATTGGGCTTACAACTTTTACTAAGCCATCTTCCATTGTTACTTCAATCCCTAAGCCGCCGAACTCACCTTGCGTGCCTGCTTGTAAATCTTTATATGCGTCAGCATCCATAAATGAGGAATGTGGGTCTAAGCCGTGCAACATGCCGGTTAAGGCTTCGTTAATGAGATTTTTATCTTCAACAGCTTCTACATAATCGCTTTTTACTTTGCCAAATACTTCTGCAAAAACCCGTAGATCATCAATCGGCAACTTTGAAACGCTAGCCATTTCTGCAATGGCAGAAAAATTAATACTAATGAGCAGGCCAATTAAAACGCCAGAACCTAACAAACCAAATTTTTTTAATAGTGAACGCATGTCTTACCTTAAATAGAGTGAATTTCAATAATTATGTACAAGCATTAAGAGCCTGTAATTATATAATTGGTTCATTTTGCGCTATTTCAAGTTAATTGCATAGTCAATGCAGTTAAATATTGGCAGTAAATGGGCAACATGGAACGTCAGTTATTTTGAGGCATAAAGTAGAGATGATGTATGTATGCCATCTAGATTAGTTAATGCAGAAGCCACTAACCATTTTTGAATTAGGACATGACACATTCAAATATTATTTATTTGAACTCACGATTTCTTGATCCAGACGTTGCGCCCCATTGAAGCGGGTACTCCAGTATCTCAAATTCATACTTTCAATGCTAACGGTTTTGCCTGAGCGTGGTGCATGTATAAAGTGATGATCACCAACATAAATACCTACATGCGAAAAAGGGGATCGTAATGTGTTGAAAAAACTAAATCACCAGGTTTTAATGCACGCCTAGAAACACTTTTCCCTATTTTGCTAATCGCGCGTGATGTTCTGGGTAAATTGACGTTGGCGGCCTCTTTAAAGACATAGTTGACTAGACCGCTGCAATCAAACCCAGTTTCTGGTGAGTTGCCGCCATACTTATAACGTGTGCCTTGAAGGCGCATTGCACTGGAAACAATTTTTTGGGCGCTGTTTTTGTTTGTAGGTGTAGTTTGCTCATCGATGACGATAATGATAACGCCACGCGTATTTCTAATAAATTCGTTGGCTAAGCTATTGCCGCTAATGCTGATCAAAAGGCAGAAAGCGAGTGTAGAGTAAATAGGCATGGAGGTTAAAAATCTACCCTGATGTTGCTCAGAGTAGATTATGTTTTTTAGCGGTAATTATTTTGCCATTGCTTTTTTTATTAAGCCAACGACAACTAATAAAACGCCACCACCAACACCGCCACTAGCAACTTGACTAATGATGCTACCAATGTCCATCCCTCCAGCTGCGCCACCGCCTAAACCTAACATGCCGAGTAATGTGCTACTCAAGCCGCCGCCAAGTATACCGACGACCGAGTTTAGTAATGTACCTAGACTGAATTTTTTCATTAAGCTGCCAGCAATATTGCCGCCAACTGCACCGCTAATCAATTGAATAATAAGAGATAATTCCATTATATCCTCCCAAAAAGTTAATGGTTTACTGATGAATCAATTACAGCAATATCAGGCTATCAGGCAATTGCGCATTACACAACTGTTTGTTTGTACAAAACTTGTTAGATACATAATTTTTTACATTTAGGCGATAAATGAATGATTCATGGGATAATTTAGTCTATGTCAGATAGCTCTATATCAAAGAATACAGCGCACGATACGCCTTTAGCCCAAATATTCACACCAGATGGCCCATTAGCTTCTACGATTCAAGGTTACTCTGAGCGTGGCGAGCAAATAAAAATGGCTTTAGCGATTGAGGATGCGATTCAAAATAACAAGCAGCTCATTGCTGAAGCAGGTACAGGCACAGGTAAAACTTTTGCCTATTTAGTACCGGCCCTGCTTTCTGGCGGCAAAGTTATTATTTCTACAGGGACTAAAACCTTACAAGATCAACTCTTTAATCGCGATTTACCCAATGTGCGTGATGCACTAAAAGTGCCTGTCACTATTAGTATGCTAAAAGGCCGTGCTAATTATGTGTGCCATTATCATCTAGAACGCGCAGGCCAGGAAGGGCGTTTTGCTTCGCGTGAAGATGCTAACTACATTCATATGATTAAAAACTTTGCAGAAAATAATAAAACGGGTGATAAGAGTGAACTGGTTGAAGTGCCAGAAAACGCGACGGTTTGGCCCAGTGTGACATCGACGCGAGACAATTGCTTAGGGCAAGATTGTAATTTTTATAAAGAGTGTTTTGTGATGGCGGC